>Ga0079992_155600_pt1 | contig 219324 bp, 202 predicted proteins | sample FaiFalFF_MnMetaG_3_FD_69197 | JGI IMG/M metagenome (GOLD analysis project Ga0079992, IMG submission 69197) | Freshwater microbial communities from Yellowstone National Park, Wyoming, USA - Fairy Falls B (FF_Mn_B) MetaG (SPADES assembly) (version 2) | ecosystem: Environmental > Aquatic >...
CGTGCCACACCAGGCAGCCCACGACCGAGCGGCCCGTACGAGCGATCAGTCTCGATTCCCAGCGGGGACCGAGCAGATCGCCCATCGGTCGCGCGGACCGGCTCGCCAACGCCGGTGCTCTGCCGAGGAGCGACCGCTTACTCGGCAACGCGCGGGGTCGGCTGCAGACGCGTCGCGACCGGACTCGCTCGAAACGAGTCCCCTGGCAAAACGCAGTGAGCGCGTGCGAACACTGCTCCGGCCTGTTCGCCAGCCTCCTCGCGTGCGATAGGATGAGGCACGGGAGGACAGCATGGAACGCGGGCAACGCTCGGAAGAGCGAGCACGACTGGCGACCTTCATGCTCGGTCACTTCAGCGTCGATTTCATGAGCGGGCTCCTGCCAGCCCTCTACCCACTGCTCGCGCGCGAACTCGGTCTCGATTACAGCCAGATCGGCACCCTCGCCCTGGCCTACACTGCGGCTGTCTCGCTGACGCAGCCGTTTTTCGGTTACCTGGCGGATCGCTGGGGTGTGCGGCGGCTCGCGCCGCTGAGTCTCCTGTGGTCCGGCATCTTCCTCGGCCTATACGGTCTCGTCCGTCGCCCGGAACTGCTCTACCCGTTCGCCTTCCTGGCCGGGTTCGGATCGGGCGCGTACCACCCGATCGGCGCATCGCGGGCCGCGGCGCTCGCCCGGGAGCACCAGCGGAACACGACGATGTCGATCTACACCGTGAGCGGCACCATCGGCTATGCACTCGGCCCCTTGGCCGGGGTGATCCTCTTCCGCGTCTTCGGGCTCATGGGCACGCTCGTCACCGTCCCGATCGGGCTCCTCGCCGCCGCCCTCGTTCGGTGGGGACTCGGCCATTTCGCCGAGTCGCTTGCACCGTCGGACCGCCGGAGCGGCGGCGAGACTCGTCAGGCGATCGCCTGGCGAGCGCTCCTGCCGATCCTCGCAGTGGTCATGTTGCGGAGCTGGGCCTTCATGACCGTCGCCACCTTCGCCCCGGTGTGGTATCGCGAACTCGGCTACGAAGTGCTCTACGGTGTCGTCGCGACCGTCATCGTGGCCAGTGGAGCCGCCGGGACACTCCTCGGCGGTTTCTTGGCGGACCGCCTCGGCTCCTGGCGCGTCCTATTGGGTTCGCTCGGGCTGGCGATCCCTGCCCTCCTCGCCTTTGCCGCGACGACGAGCCCGCTCGGCCTGCTCGCCGCGGCCAGCTTTGGTCTTTTGGCCGATGCCTCCATCTCCATCACGTTGGTCGCAGCGCAGCGCTTGCTGCCTGGTCGCGCCGGCGTCGCCTCCGGATTCATTCTCGGGATGGGCTTCGTCACCGGCGGGATCGGCGCACCCGTGACCGGTTGGATCGCCGATCGGATCGGCTTGCAGGCAGCGCTCGGCCTGACCGCATTGGCACTGGTTGCCGCGCTCGCACTCTGCTGGTCGATCCCGGCCACAGCCCTGCGGCGACCGGCGCTCGCACCTGTAGGCAGCCGCTCCTGACTGCCCGAGCCGGGCCACTCCGGCGCGGGCAGTCAGCGTTGAGTCAGGTAGCGCTATCAACGGTAGCGGTTGTAGGCGAACTCGATAAAGCGATCGTCGAGATTCAGCGCGGCGGCGACCAGCTGCGGGCCATTCCGCGGAATCAGGGCGCGGGCATCGGGCTGCTCGATCTGACCGAGCGAGACTTTGACCAGATACTCGCGGTACTCCTCGAAGTACGGCAAAAGATGCCGGAGGATGGCGTAACGGTCGACCGAGCGGATCACCTCGATCATGGTCTCGATCACGCTGATGACCGTCTCGTAGCCGACTTCTTCCTGCCTCCAGTCCAGCTCGAGGTTGGGCAGTGGGCGCCCGAGTTCGCGGAGCAAAGACGGATCGGCGGTGATGACTTCTTCGAGAAGCGAGTCAACGCTGTAGACCGGATCAGCCAGCTTGGACAGCGCCTCCATCGCTCGCTTCGCCCAGAGCCAACACCCGCGGGTCTCCTCGACGGTGATCCCGAGCTTGTCGCCGACCGTTGTGTCCCCACTCAGGGTGTACACGATTCCCAACGACTCGCGCACCCAGTCGCAACCAGCCGGCTCGTTGTGCCCGAGCCAGATTTCGGCATCGCCGCCATCCGGTTCACCCGGATCGTCAGAAGCGAGATCGAGCCACTTTTCGACGCCGAGCTCGCGCGCCAGCTGATAACCGTACTCGCCAAGCGTGCCGAAGTGGTAGACGAACCGACACATCCCGAGATCAGGAGCCACCCGTCGCAGATACTCCCAGTCGTCGTCGGAGAGAGTCTCCAGCTTATCGAATCTGACGTAATGCCAGAACCAGCATGCCCAATAGCTGAGATCGCCGAGCTGAGCGTCGAAATAACCCTCGTTGTCGTACCAGCCGCGGTATGCCTCCCTGTAGAGGCTTTCGTAATGCCAACGATCGAAGTGCTCATAGAAGCTGATGTCGTCCATCGCGCGTCCTCCTTGCGCTCGTCCGGACCGACCGTCATCGTCAGTCTCGTCTCGGCGCGAGAACACAGGTGTTCCCGTCTCCGGCGGCTGGTCGAGTTCGCAGGGGCAGTTCCCCTGAGCGGGCTCCGCTCACCCCGATCGGCTCCACGCCGAGTCGCCGGCTCCCGCGCTGCGAATGCCTCCCGATGGACCAGCGTGGCCGCGTGCTCCGCTGGCCCGCACCGCGTCGGTCTCCCGCGCGCCGGAGCACGCTCCGGTGCGCCCGGCGCGAGCAGCCAGCGCCGTCGAGCGAGTGCCACTGCCTACTGCGCCCCCCGAGCGCAAGACGAGCTGGCCGCTGGGACTCTCTCCCCGCTGGCGAACCGGAGTGACTTGTCACCTTGCAGGGGTCTCGCAGCCGCGCGCAGGCAGACCGACGCGCGAGCCCGACGCCATGCGTTGGCCGACCGGTCGGCTGCTCCTCGCTCCTCAGGCGCGCTCGTCGGACGCAGCGAGCCGCTCCAGATAGTCCTCCCGAACCGGATGAAAGATATCGTAAAAGACGACCGCTTCGAGCGCCTCTGCCTCGTGTTCCATACCCGAAGGAATATGGATCGCCTCGAACGGCCCGAGCACCCGCTCCTCGTCACCGATGCGGAAGCGCAGCCGGCCACTGATGACGAGGCACATCTGTTCGTGCGGATGAGCATGCGGCGGCGTCTTCGCCCCGGCTGGTGCCTCCACGCGGACGAGCATGAGCTGATCGCCGGCGAATGGCCGCAAGGTGAATGCGCCGAACGGCAAGACGGGAAGCGAACGCGTATCGACCGCCTGGCCCATCATCGCCCCCGTGAGCAGTTCCTCAGCTTCACTGGACCTGCGCTGCGAAGCGCGCGCGGAGTCGGCGCGCGGCTTCGACCATGTTGCTGAGCGATGGCCAAACCTCTTCCGGACGCCGGGTCTTGAGTCCGCAGTCCGGATTGACCCACAGCTGCTCCGGTCGCAGGAATGCGAGTGCACGCTCCAGCAGCTCGAGCATCTCCTCGACGCTCGGGATCCGCGCGGAGTGGACGTCGTAGACGCCCGGACCAATCTGCCGCGGGTAGCGGTACTCCTGGAACGCCTGCAGGAGCTCTCCCCGACTCCGGCTGTTCTCGATCGAGATGACGTCCGCGTCGAGCGCGTCGATCGCCTCGATGATGTCGTTGAACTCGCTGTAGCACATGTGCGAGTGGATTTGCGTGTCGTCACGAACGCCCGAACTCGCCAGGCGGAAGGCGCGCACGGCCCACTCGAGGTACTCCGGCCAGTCTGCTCGACGCAAGGGAAGCCCCTCACGGAGCGCCGGCTCGTCGATCTGGATCATGCTGATCCCGGCAGCCTCCAGGTCACGAACCTCGTCGCGCAGCGCCAGCGCGATCTGGTACGCGACCTCGCGTCGCGGGATATCTTCCCGGACGAACGACCAGTTCAGGATCGTCACCGGACCGGTCAGCATGCCTTTGACCGGTTTCTCGGTCAGCGACTGCGCATACCGACTCACTTCAACTGTCATCGGGCGTGGTCGCGCCACATCACCGAAGATGATCGGCGGTCTGACCACGCGGCTCCCGTACGACTGCACCCAGCCATGTTCGGTCAGGACGAATCCTTCCAGTTGCTCGGCGAAGTACTCCACCATGTCGGCACGCTCGTACTCGCCGTGCACCAGGACATCCAGCCCGATCTCCTCCTGACGCCGGATGACCTCGGCGATCCGCTCGCGGATGAACCCCCAATAGTCCTCATCCGAGAGCTTGCCGGCACGCCAGCGTGCACGGGCCTGGCGGACGTCCGGCGTTTGCGGAAAGCTGCCGATCGTCGTCGTCGGAAAGAGGGGAAGGTGGAAGCGCGCCCGCTGGAGCGGTTCGCGCATCTCGTACGGCGACTGGCGCCGGAAGTCGTCCTCAGTGAGCGCAGCCAGCCGCTCGCGCACGTCGCGCCGGTAGACCCGAACCTCGTCCAGAGCCAGGCGAAACGCCTCCGCGTTCTGCTCGAGCTCTTCCAGAATGGCTGCACGTCCCTCGTTGAGTGCACGCGTCAAGATCACCAACTCTTCCAGTCGTTGCTCAGCGAACGCCAGCAATGCGCGCACTGCAGCCGGGAGCTTGGTTTCCAGTCGCACGTCGTGCGGGAGATGCAAGAGCGTGCAGGACGGCTGGACCCAGATACGCTCCGGCTCCACATGCTCGGCGATCTCTTCCAACTTCTCGAGGGCTTCCACAAGATTCGTTCGCCAGATGTTGCGCCCATTCACGACCCCCGCACCGATCACCTTCCCCTGCGGGAAGCCGTGCCGGTTGAGCAAAGCTCGGTTACCGTCGTCCCGCACGAAGTCCAGGCTGATCCCTTCGACCGGCAGACTCATGACGACGTCCCAACTCGCATCGTCGAGACTGCCATAGTAGGTCTGCAGCATCAGCTTCGGACGAGCGCTCGCTTCGCCGAGCACGCGATAGGCTGCCCGGAGCAGCTGCAACTCTTCGTCGCTGCGATCCTGCACGAGAACCGGCTCGTCCATCTGGACCCACTCGGCGCCAGCCCGTGCGAGCCGCTCCAAGACCTCCTGGTAGATCGGGAGCAATTGCTCCAGGTGCTCGCGCAACGGCCGCTGGTGATACTTGCCGAGGAGCAAAAGCGAAATCGGGCCCAGCAGAACCGGCTTGGCCGGTCGTCCCAAGAGCGACGTCGCCTCGGCGAACTCGAGGAAGGGCTTGGCGCTGGCCAGACGCGGACCAGGCGCATCGAATTCCGGTACGAGATAGTGGTAGTTGGTATCGAACCACTTCGTCAACTCGAGCGCTGGAACGCCCGGTGCCCCCCGCGCCATGGCGAAGTAGGTCGGCAGACTGACTTCTGGCTCGGCCGAGCCGAACCGGGACGGCACGAGCCCGACCAGACAGATCGTATCCAGGACATGGTCGTAGAGGCTGAAATCGTTACAGGGAATCTGATCGATCCCGGCCTGGAACTGCACACGCCACGCCGCTTCGCGGACTGCTCGAGCCGTCTCCTGCAAGGCCGCTGCATCAGCCTCACCGGCCCAGTAACGCTCGAGGGCCCGCTTCAGTTCACGCTGCTTGCCGATTCGGGGATAGCCGAGGACCGAGCTCTGGGCCATGCGCTCCCTCTCTCCTCTGTTCGGTTCACTCAGGCTTGCGATCGCTCATCACGACTCGCTCGGCGACGATAACACGCGATGAGCGCATCGTCAAAGGGCAGACGAGCGCTCGCTGGATCGCGAGCCGGCCGAAATGGGCGTTGCGGACGCGAAACGGGGAGGCACGCTGGTGCGCACCTCCCCGCCTTTCTCGAGCGCCGATCTCTTCAGGACTCAGCACCGTCGGCGCTGGCCCCCTCACTGACCAGTCGTCGGATCATGCGTGCGACCTCCGGCCTCATGAAGTAGATCCGCCGGCCTGGAGCATCGTCGCCACCCGTCCGAAACTCGACCGGCTCCTCTTTGTGTGGGAAACGCCGCATCGCGTGGCCAACCGAACTGAGGCGCCCACCGATAACGCGGGCTGGGACCCCCAGTGCTCGCTCGAGATCCACCATCGGGTACCCCTCAGGGCGCTTGGCGATCTCCGCCAGGATCTGCCGCGCACCGTCCTGCAGGCGGCTCCAGAACTGCCGGAACTCTTCGAACGTCCACGGTTCACGCTCACCGAGTGGTCGCACACCCTCACTGACCTCGAACTCTCCTGTCGTCAGTCCAGCGAGTCGTTGCAGAACTTCCTGAATCGCCCCGATCTCTTGCGAGTCTCCCTCGATCGTGATGACGATTCGCGCCATCGCTTCCTCCCGAAGCACCGATTCACATTATCAACACAGGAATCATACTCTCACTCTGCATTGCGCGCAAGCCCTCCTATCCACCCTTTTTCTTCCGAATCACTCTCCCTGAGTGTTCTGTTCATCGATCAGAGCGAACCAGCTGCTCGGAATCGTCCCGACCACCGGAAGAATACGCGCCGGCGCGAAATACGGAAAATCGAACTCGACTGGTTCTCCAGCTCTCTTTCCTGGCACAGGCATGAGACGAGCCGTGAGTGGTTTCCCCAAACGGGTGGCGAGCGTCGCGGTATCGAGAACGATGGCGGCGAGCTGCTCGACTGTCGTCTCGCCAGGCAAGGGAACGACATCGAGCCCGACGCCGCAGACCGCTGCCACAGCGAGCAAAAGCGGTAACGAAACCGATTCATAGCCCGCTCGCAACCCGAGCACCGCGTCTTCCAGAACAGGCAACATCACGCCACAGAACCCGGTGCGCGGTACCGGAATGTCGCGCAGAACGCGCGTCAGCGACGCGATTACCGTCAGCGTTCCCACTCCCCCGAAGGGTTGGACACCGAGCCGCTCGATCGCGCCAGCGATACTGCGCGTGATCTCGGGGTGCGGTGCCAGGGAGACGTCGATGCCGAGAAAGCGCGCACCCACCTCCCCCGCCAATCGTTCCGCGACGGCAGCGAGTTGGCGCGCCCGGGCCGTCAAGCGCTCACGCAACCGACGCTCAGCCTCAGCCAATGACTCCGCGCCGGCGAAGGCCTCGCCTACCTCGTCCGCTGCCTCCCATGCGACCGAAAACGCGAGCGGTCCACCGTCATGGTACGCTGCCGGAAAGAACGGGATACCCGGTGGGCAGAGTGCCAGTGCCGCGAAACGTAAATTGCCCAGACATGCCGGTGTTCGGCGGGAGAGTGCCGCGATGATCTCGGCAGCCCAGCGGACTGCTGGCAGCGAGAGCGTCCCCTTTTCGTCGGTCACTGCGAGTGCCGCGAAAAGGCGTTCCTCAGCCACCAATGCCTCAAGTAGACCCGGGCACCAGGCGAGTTCCCGAGGACGGACCGGCCCCATCGAGACATAGTCGAAACCCCACGCCTCCGCTAGCCGACACAGTGCGCTCGCCAGCGCTGCCGTCTCCCCCGGAGCGACGATCGTCGGAAACGGCTGCGTGGCCAGCCGTACCGATTGCAGCTCGAGACCGCTCTCAGCACAGCCGGCACGCACCCGCTCGACGACACGACCGAGCTCTTCTCCACCAACGATCCGCCCACCGTTCCAGGTGCTCGTCCACCCCACGGTTACCGCTCTGACACGCACGGCTCGCCTCCCACGAGATATCGCTCGTCCTTCACCGGCGTATACTGCCATGAGTGCCGAGGATGGGGAGCAGCGGGGTAGGCCCGACGATGCAGCGAACGATCGAGCAACTCATCGGACAGGCACCTGCCCGCGTCATGCTCCTCTTTCGCGACCTCGACGAGGATCTCGAAATCGCGTACGACGCCGACCGTCCCGTCGTGGCCGCGAGCACGATCAAGCTCCTGGTGTTGGCCAGACTCTATCGCGCCTTCGCCCGCGAGCAGCTCGATCCGCGAGCCCGCGTGCAGATCGCCTCCGATCAGGTCGTGCCCGGCAGCGGGATCCTGCGCTGGTTGGCCGAGCCGCCCCCGATGACGCTCCGTGACCTGGCTGTTTTGATGACGATCGTGAGCGACAATGTCGCAGCGAACGCGCTCATCGACGTGCTCGGCTTCGCGGCGATGGAGGAACTCGTTGTCGAACTCGGCCTCACCGGCACCGCACCGCGACGCCCGTTCTGGGGACGGGCAGCCTACCCCGGCGAGCCGGAAAATCTGGTGACCGCCCGCGATCTCGCCACGCTCCTCGCTGCTCTGGAACTCGGTCACATCGTCCCAGAAGGACATTGGTTGGACGATCTCCGCATGCTGCTCCGCGCACAGCAATTTCGGGACATCATTCCGGCGCGCCTGCCGGAAGCAGTCATCGTCGGCAACAAGACCGGTACGCTCCCCGGCTCCGTGCACGATGCTGCTCTGCTTTGGGCTCCGTTCGGACGGGCTGTTCTCGTGCTGCTCACCAGCGAGGTAACCGATTTCGAAGCGACCCGACGCGCACTCGCTGATCTGGCCAAAGAGATCGTCGATCACTGGCAACAGGCCAGGCAACGAGGCAATTCCACGAGAGGAGGACGCTGAGATGTCCGATCTCCAGCTGCGCCATGTCGGGACACCGCCGGCAGCGCAGCGCGTCCTGGTGATCGGTGCCCACCCCGATGATCCGGAATTCTTTTGTGCCGGGACCATCGCCCGCTGGATCGCTGCCGGGACGATCGTCCACTATGTCGTCGTGACATCGGGCGACAAGGGCATACCAGAGGACTGGACTGATCCTCGTCCCTTCGTCACCGTTCGCGAGAAGGAACAACTCGCTGCCGCCGAGGAACTCGGTGTGCAAGGTGTGACGTTCTTGCGTCTCCCTGATGGTGAAGTGTTCGATACGCTCGATCTGCGTGCTCAGCTCACTGCGGAAATTCGGCGTTTTCGTCCCGACATCGTCTTGACACACGATCCGCTGACGCGACTCTACCGCCAGCATCCTGATCACCGCGCGGTGGGAGCAGCGGCCCTGGCAGCGGCTTTCCCAGCGAGCCGCGTGGCCACCTTCTTCCCTGAGCAACGGGAAGCTGGGCTTGAGCCCCATACCGTTCGAGTCGCCCTGCTCTTCGGCACCGACCGGCCCGATACCTTCATCGACATCGCACCCGTTTTCGAACGGAAGCTCGCTGCGCTCCGCCGTCATACCAGTCAAGCCAGCGCATTCCCGGGAGGGTTGGAGACCCGGGTACGGATGCGCGCCCGCGAGGCAGGCGCACCAGCGGGGTTGGAACTCGCCGAAGCATTCCTGTGGGTCGACCTCGAGTGAGCACGCTGCAACGGTGCGCCGCAACTCACGGGGACCCGACCCGATCCCGCACGCGCGGGATCACCTCCTCGACGAAGTGGCGAGCCTGGGCCAGATAATCGCCGGCTACCGGCCAAAAGACGAACGTGTCCATACCGAGTTCAGCGCAACGCGCTATGGCGTCTGCCCAGGCATCAGCTGGCCCACCGAGCAGTCCGGGCCGGTTCACGCGATAGGAACGGCCTCCGGGAACGTCGAGCACCCCGAGCAGGTTATAGAGCCGACGGATGGTGGCAGGGTCGCGACCAACTCGTTCGGCACCTTCGTTCACCCACTGGTTCACCTGCGGTAACTTTTCCGGGAGAACATAGGGTGTCGAGACAGTGATGCCATCGGCCAGCTCACCGGCGAGTCGGAGCGCTCGCGGTTTGATCGCACCGACCCAGAGCGGGATCGGGCGAGTCGGGGCGGGCCCGAACACGAGATGATCGACGCGAAAAATAGGGCCCTCGTAGGTGACCGGCTCGCCGCTCTTTGCACTCTCCCACAGGAGTCGGCAGAGTCGCAACGCATCCTCGATCGCTGCGAGCGCCTCACCCGGCGACCAACGGGGTCCTCCCATCGCGGCGATGCCGTCCCAAATTCCACCGGATCCTAATCCCAACTCGACCCGCCCTCCGGTCAAGCGGTCGAGGGTCGCTGCTGCTTTTGCCAGCATCGGCGCTGGACGGAGAGCGAGTGTGGCCACATTCATCAGAACATGGACGCGCTGGGTCCGAAGCGCAACGGCTGTCAGGACTGTCCACGTCTCAGCGAAGCGTGGGCTGTAGGCGTGATCTTGCATCGCCACCAGGGCGAGGCCAGCGGTATCTGCGAGTTGGGCCAGTGCTTCGATTTCCCATGGATGATCGATGACTGGGTCGATGTTCAGTCCGAAGGCCAAGCTCGTTCGCTCACGCACCGTCGGTACCTTCCATTCCCCATGCACACCGCTTCCCCGTATCCACCCGACCAGTCGTGGGATGACGGCCAACTCGCGCCGGAACGCGTTTACCGGATCGTCGCGTCGCTCGAGCACTATCATGCAGTCGGCTGCAGGCTTCGGATCGGACTGGAGAACGCGCTCGGAGCGAACGTTGGAGATACAGGCAGCGCATAGTCTCTCCAGTCGCGGCGCGCTGAGGTTTCACACTCGATACGACTCGTCCAGCGCCGCAGGGCAGACCCACAGACTGCCGAACCCGTCCAACCAGCAGTGGACGAAAGCGATCGCCGCGGGATCGACCCGCTCGACCGCCTCACTCATCGTTCGCAGTTCGACTAGCACCGTGAGCGGATCAGCGCCAGCACTACCGCTAAGTTCTCGTTCCCTGCGCGCGTCAGCCTGAGCAGGAAGCCGTTGCGGATCTTCGCCGTCTGCTGGCCGAGCTTGAGGGCATCGTACGGCCGGACGAGCACAGTGTACGGCATACAGGCAACCGCTCGGTCGAGCGACCGATTGATCCTGGCTGACATCGAGAGAACCGGACTCGCTCGATCGACCTGGGGACTGGTGCGTACGACGAACGCTCGTCCGAGAAGGGGGTAGTCCACGTTGCTTCGACATGAGCCAGAATACGCTCGTGCGGTCGTCCGACGCCGCTGCACAGCAATTCACCCGGTTCTCGACGCGTGCCCCCTCCAGCGACCGGGTTCGTGGCACCTCGTAAAGGTTCGGCAAGGAGAGGAGTGGAGGCAGCCAGTCACCCGTCCTTGCCGCGCACCTGTCGCATCCGCGGCCAGCGTTCACCAATCTGGGTCTCGATTTCCTGGACTGGGGTCGGTTCACGGCTCACCCCTCTGATATCCTCCGATCGTCGCGAGTCCAGTCGCGCGCGAGTCCGACAGCCAGCCGGAGAGAACGAAAGCTTCGCTCAGCACCATGACTGCCTCTCAGAGGTGAGGGCGTGAAACACCCGTGGTCCCGAGAGCATCCCACGCAGCGACCGCCTCCCAACCCCCTAACTCGAGACGCTGGTGCGTCACGCGGTCGAGACTGGCCGCCGCTCGGGTCAGGACTTCTGGCTGAGCCGAGGGAAAATTGGCTCCAGCATGTGCCAGGTATCCCGTTTCGTTATGTGCAGCGAGCTCAGTAAGCAATGTGCGGGATGTCATGAACACCGAGTCCGGTAGGGTGATCCTGAACGGTCACTAGGTCGAGATTAACCTGCTCTGCGACCTGCGCCGACTCGAGCACGCGATGGTCCCATCTTCACGACCTATCCGACCTCGCACTGCCTCCAGACACAGCCACGCCGGGGCACGCTGACCGAAAAGAGAGCGAGTGAGCACAGCGGAAACATCGAGCTACACCAACTTTCACTGAGGCACGCGACCCAGCTGTTCCATCACCGCGTGCAACCAAGCCTCGTACTGCGCTTCGCTGCGCGCGCCGCTCGAGACATACTCGCCAGCGGCGACCAGCGTCGGCACCGCCCAGACACGGAGTTCCCGCGCACGGGACAAATCTGCCCGCACAGCGTCGAGGACAGTCTGACTCCGGTACGCCTCTTCCCACGCCTGGACATTCAAGCCGACGTCAGCTGCGCACTCGCGCAGGACGGTCTCGTCGGCAATATTGCGGCATTCGATCAAATGCGCCTGCTGAATCCGATCGAACAGATCCCAATGCGCAGCTTGGCCACCCAGCACTTCGGCTGCCTTGCAGGCACGGAGACCAGGTAACGAGTACGGATAATCGAACGGTCGTGTCGCCATCAGATCGGGTCGGAAGCGATGCTCGTCATCGTATCGGTTGGCCATTCGCCAGTGCTCGAGGATTTCGGCTTTGCCTCGCTCCTTCGAGCCGAAGAGAGCGACGATCGCCTCTGGTGTCGGTGCCAACGCAAAGCACCGGTGCACGAACTGGACCTCAGGATGACGCGCCGCTACTCGCCGCAACCGTGGCGACGCCACGGCACACCATGCTCAGAGAACGTCGTGAAAGAACTCGACGACGATGGTCACGGTCAGCTCCCCAAGCTGAGCGGCCACGGCGTCGGCACCCCGAGGAGAGCGAGCGCTGCGCCAGCCAGCGCGAGATTCTTCAAGAAGTGTGCCATCTGATTGGCCCGCATCATGGGATCGCTCTCCGCCCAGAAGTTGTGCATCCAAAAGGCAACCGGCACGAGAAAGATGATGAGAAGGAGATTACCGATGACCGGCTGGTACCCGGTCGCGACGCTCGCACCACCGAGAAGCAGCATGATCCCGGTGATGATGACCGCGGCCTGCGGGGCTGGAACTCCTTTGGATGCAGCATAGCCGCTCATCGCTCGCCACATCGCAAAGTGATTGACGCCGTTGATCACGAAGAAGAGCCCGAAAATCACTCGACCAGCCAAAAAGGCCCACTCCATATTCTCCCCCTCTCGGTCGCCCATCGAGCTGCAGCGAAAGCGAAGCGGGGGCTTCTCGTTGCCCCCGCCCCTGCTGTCTCACACCGCATCCTTGCGCACCAACTCGACCTCGATGAACACGTCGACTGTGTCACCGACCAGCCAGCCACCGGCTTCCAGAGCCACGTTCCAGCTGGCTCCAAAATCATGCCGGTTGATCTTCGTCCGCGCCTCGAACCCGGCGCGAACACCACCCCACGGATCCTTGGCGACACCGTGGAATTCCGCATCGAGGGCGACTTCCTTGGTCACCCCGCGAATCGTGAGATCACCGACGACTCGATAACGGTTTCCTCCGAGTGGCTCGATGCGCTTGCTCACGAAGGTGATCGTCGGATAGTGCTCGACGTCGAGGAAATCCGCTGAGCGAAGATGCGCGTCCCGTCGTTCCTCGCGCGTATCGATACTCGCTGCATCGATCGTCACCTCGACCTTGCCACTCTCTGGATGCGCTGGATCGAATTCGACCCATCCCGAGAACGACTTGAACTGTCCACGCACGGTCGTCACCATGAGGTGCCGAACCGCGAACGTGATTTGGCTGTGAGCCGGATCGATCTCCCAACGGGCCAAACCTGTAAGTTCCGGCGCGACCGTCGTCACCCTCAGTCCTCCTTTCTCCATTCCTTAACTACGCACTCCGTAGCAACTACGACTAGCATAGTGCTCGCGTGGCGGGCTGTCAAGAGTGAGACCGTGACATCGCTGGGCTGCACTGCTCAGTCGCTGGTCTCCTGGCCGATGCTGCTCTCGCAGGATGGCACCACACGTCCCCGGAGAGCAGCGCAGTACAATGAGAACAGCGAGGTTGGATGATGCGACGCGAGAGCTCCCACGAAGCCACCTGTCCGATCGCACGCGCAGCCCGACTGCTCGGTGACCACTGGGTACTCCTCATACTCCGCGAACTCGGTCGAGGGAACCGTCGTTTCCAGGAACTTCTGCTCGGCACCGGAATCAGCCCTGCGGTACTCTCTCAACGCTTGCGGTACCTAGAAGCCGAAGGGCTCGTCTCCCGCCACGCGTACGCCGAAGTTCCACCGCGCGTCGAGTATGCGCTCACCGAAAAGGGGCGGGCCGCCCTTCCGCTCATCGATCAACTGCGCGAATATGGCGAACGCTGGCTGAATCCGGAACCTCCCGAGACCGACGACCTCGACTTCGTCGAGTCAGCTTCAGCCGAAGCGTGAGACGACGAGGGAATTCCAGTGCGCATCGTCTCGCTGTTACCGAGTCTCACCGAGATCTGCTGGGCACTGGGGCTCGCCGACGAACTCGTCGGTGTGACTCACGAATGCGACTATCCGCCCCCGGTGCGCTGCAAACCGCGTGTCACTCGCAGCCTGCTGCCGCCAGACCTCAGCCACGCGGAGATCGATGCAGCGGTCCGCGAGCGCACAGCCGCACGGTTGCCGCTCTATGCGCTCGATACGGAACTCCTGGCCACCCTGCAGCCGGATCTCATCCTGACCCAAGCGCTCTGCCCGGTCTGTGCTATCTCGATCGATGACGTTTGCCAGCTCGCGGCTACTCTTCCCGGTCCACCGCGCGTGCTCTCGGTCGAACCAACAACGCTCGAGGAAATCCTGATCTCGGTCGAACTCGTCGCTCGCGAGACGGGGCGCGAGCGAACGGCACGAGCCATCGTTTCGGCACTGCGCCAGCGGCTCGCCTGGATCTCGGCACGACTCGCTGGTCGCACAGAAGAGCCGCGAGTCGTCTGCCTGGAATGGCTCGAGCCCCCGATCGTCGCGGGTCACTGGGTTCCGGAAATGGTCGCGGCAGCGGGCGGCCGAGACGTACTGGGTATCGCCGGACAACCCTCGTACACCGTAACCTGGGATCAGGTTGCAGCCGCCGAGCCGGATATCCTGGTCGCCATGCCTTGTGGGTACACCCTTTCCGAGACGGTCGATTTGGCTCACCACCTCCTCGGCCACCCGATCCTCCAGTCGATCCCGGCTGTCCAGCGAGGTGCGCTCTGGGCCGTGGATGCCTCAGCCTACTTCAGTCGCCCCGGTCCACGCGTCGTGTGCGGCGTCGAAATTCTCGCCGCCATCTTGCATCCGGAACGCTGCAGCAGCGACGTGCAGCGCCTCGCCGTTCCCGTGCGTACCGGTACACCGCTGGCTCCAGCATGACGATGCTTCGCCGAGTGACGAGCACGGTAAGCCTGCTGTTCGCCAGTATCGGCGGGCTGCTCGCGTTTTTCTATCCGTTTCTGCTCGCGGCAGCCGGCTACGATCCTGGTCCGACACGAGGCATCGAGGTACCGCTGCTCTTTGCCGCGCTCGCCTTCGTCTCGCTCATCGTGCTCGTGACCGGGTTCGCTGATGACGAGGGGATCTTGGCGGATCCAGCCAGGACGATCGCTGTGCTGGCAGTACTGGTCGCTGTCGATAGCCTGCTTCGGTTCGTCCCGAGCCTGATCGGAGCCAGTCCGATCTTTCTCCTGATCGTGCTCAGCGGTTATGTCTTCGGTGCGCGGTTCGGCTTTCTCATGGGTACCCTCACCTTGCTCGTCTCGGCAGCACTGACAGGCGGCATCGGCCCCTGGCTTCCCTTTCAGATGTTGGCAGCCGGATGGATGGGACTCACTGCCAGCTGGCTCCCGCGCTGGCGAGGGTGGCCACGCCGCCTCGCTCTCGTCGCTTTCGGCGTCCTGTGGGGGTTCGCGTTCGGAGCGCTCATGAACCTGTGGTTCTGGCCGTTCGCGGCACCCGGCGTCGCGGAGAGCGGCGGCATCTACTGGACACCGGGCATGACGCTGAGCGAGACGATCGCTGCCTACACGCGCTTCTACTTCGCGACCTCGCTCCTCTTCGATGGAACGCGCGCGTTGGGCAATGCCGCATTGCTTCTCTTGCTCGGCGAACCGCTCGTCATGGTACTGGAACGCTGGAAAGTTCGCTCGACCTGGCACCCCTGGTACGAGCTCCCGACTGGCTAGACGGCTCCCTGCTGGCGCATCGCCGTGATCTCATCCGACGTGTAACCGAGTTCGCCGAGTACTTCCTCGGTATGCTCACCCAGGAGCGGGGGGTAACGCCGTATACGAGCCGGCGTCTGGGAAAAACGCCAGGGGAAACCGGTCTGATCCACCATACCCAATGTGGGGTGTGGGATGCGCTGGTGCAATTCGAGGTGCTGCACTTGCGGATCAGCGAAGACTTCCGGAACCGTGTAGATCGGCCCGCACGGCACTTGGGCAGCATCGAGCCGATGCACGATCTCGGCGGTCGTGAGCGTGCTCGTCACCGACTCGATCCGCTCGACCAGCTCCGGCAAGTTGGTGATCCGGCCAGCATTGGTCGCGAATCGCTCGTCCTCGAGCAAATCGTCCAACCCGAGCGCCCGGCACATGCGCGTGAAGATCGCATCGTTCCCTGCCGCGATATTGACATGTCCATCAGCACTGCGGAACGTCTGGTAGGGCGCGACGATCGGATGCGCATTCCCCGTCCGCTTGGGTGCTTCCCGCGTCGCGAAGTAGATCCCCGCTTGATAGGTGAGGAGCGCGACTTGGCCACCCAGCATGGAGGTATCGATGTACTGCCCTTCACCAGTCTGCGCACGGTGATAGAGTGCAGCGACGATCGCGAGAGCCGCGAACATACCGGCACCGATATCGGCGATCGGGACACCGAAGCGCACTGGCTCCCCCTCCGGAAACCCGGTGACGCTCATGAGGCCGGACATCCCTTGCACGATGAGGTCGTACGCCGTCCGGTCCTTGCCCGGTCCGGTCTGGCCGAAGCCTGAGATCGAGCAGTAGATGATCTGCGGGCGCCGCCCCCGTACCGCCTGATAGCCGATACCCAGTCGGTCGACTGTCCCCGGGCTGAAGTTCTCGACGACGACGTCAGCGCGATCGACCAGTCGCCAGAACACTTCTTGGCCAGCGGGGTGCTTGAGATCCAGGGTGATGCTCCGCTTGTTCCGATTCACCGAAAGGTAGTAGGCGCTCACGCCATCGATGAACGGCGGTCCCCAGGCTCGCGTATCGTCGCCGGTTCCAGGACGCTCGATCTTGATGACGTCTGCACCGAGATCACCGAGGAGCATCGTGCAGTAGGGGCCAGCCATCACGCGCGTGAGATCGACGACGCGCACACCGCTGAGGGGCAGTCGCTCCATGATCCGTTCGCCTCCCTCCCATCCAAAGACAACGACGAACGCCACCGACACCGGTGGCGCACCACATACTGTGCCACAAATCAGCTCGCAGCGCCACGCTCAGCGACGCGGCACGTCAGTCGGCCGGGGAACCAAGCCGTGCGAGATGGCGTAGATCACCGCTTGCGTGCGATCCCGCACTCCCAGCTTTTGGAACAGGGCAGAAAGGTTGTTTTTGACTGTGCTCTCGGCCAGATTGAGCGCATCCGCGATCTGGCGATTGTTGTAACCCTGTGCCAACAGCCGCAGCATCGTCAGCTCACGATCCGAGAGGTCCTGCCCTCGAGTCGGCGCCTTCGTCAGAAGTCGTTGGTATTCGCGCATCAGGATCGGGGCGAGATCCGGGTCGATCGTGGCACCACCCTCGGCGGCGACATGAATCGCCCGGAGCAACTCCTCCGGTTTGCTGTTCTTGACGAGATAACTGCGCGCTCCGGCACGAATCGCGTGGAGGACATACTCCTCGTCATCGTACATCGTCAGCATGAGGACATGAACATGCCGGTATTGTTGGACGATCGCCTCCGTCGCACGGATGCCATCCATCCCCGGCATGTTGATGTCCATGAGCACCACATCCGGCTGGAGCTCGGCGACCATTTTCAGCGCGTCCTGACCATTGGCTGCTTCACCGACGACCTCGATCGCAGGATCGGTCTCGATCAGCTGGCGCAGCCCTTCGCGAAAGAGGTCATGGTCATCGACGATCAGCACCCGAATCCGCCGTCCGTTCCCCATCTCGCGCTCCCGCTCCGCCTGCCCATCACTGGTCCGGCTCTGCTCGCTTCTTGCTCCATTCAACTCCAAGTCTCGCTCAGTTGCCATCACCGGAACGTCCTGATCTTCCCGATGGTGCTCACAACGCCCGCCTGAGCGGCACCGTGCACGCGATGGCTGTCCCACCGTCCGGCAGTCCTGCCACGTGCAGCGTGCCGCCGAGCAATCGAACCCACTCGCTGGCCAGTGCAGCACCGGGTAACTCCTCCCAGGCAGCGCGCCCAGCCCAATGAGCATCGTCAGCGACGACGAGCACGATCGTGCCATCCGTCCGCTGTCGGAGCCGGATCACCAGCTTGCGCACACCGAGCGGCAGCCGTGTCCGCTCCACCAAAAGCCGAACCAGTCCGAAGAGCGATTCCTCGACGTGGGGGTCAGGACGCTGCCACAACTCCCCCAAGAAGTCCACGTCCAGGGCATGCGCGCGCTGCAATTGTGCGGCATAGTCCCGTAGGGCAGCCGCGAGCCCGAGATGCTCCAGCGAAGCTGGGCGCTGGCGAAAAATGGCATCCCGCAGTGCTGCGATGTGGCTAGCGAGGATATCGCGCACCTGTTCCAGTTCGAGGAGCGTCTGCTCCACCGGCTGCTGGTCGACACGCCGTGTCGTCAACTCGATCCGGTACAGCGACGAGGCGAGCCCTTGCAGGACCGTCGTATGGATGGCATCGACGAGCGTCCGCCATTCCTCCGCATGCTGGACCAACGCGTCGCCCAAGGCGCGCTGGCGACGCATCTCCGCGAGATCACGATCCAGACGAGTAACGAGGCCATCCGCCCGCCCCTCCAAGAGGGAAACCAGGTCGGTGACGAGCCGTTCCGCTTCCGCTGTTGCCTGTTCCTCATGCGTCACGATGACCAGGCCACCACGCACTGTCCCCAGCGGGGCAGTCACGACCCAGGCCTGCTCCAGTTCAAGCGGTACCACCGCTTGCCACGTCGCCCAACGATCTGGGCCGAACACGGCTACCGGGCGCTGGGACAAAGCCAGTTGGGCCGGGGAGCGTTCCCGATCCGTCTCGACGAGCACGCGCGGTTCCTCCTGGACAACCCAGAACCAGACGAAACGCTCGTCCCCCTCCAAAAGAACACCGGCCGCGACGACCCCGGAGACGCTCTGCGCACGGCGCCAGAGCGCCTCAGCGATGACGGTCGGTCCACTGGTACGCAACAAAGCATCGAGGAGAAGCTCGCGACGCTCCATACTGGCCCGGTCAGCGATCGCTCGCTCTTCCCGCTCGACGAATCCGACGAGCGTAAGCAAGCGAGGGGCGAGTTCGGGGACGAGAACCTGGGCACGCTCTTCGCCCCCTTCATCGCGATCTCGCCAAGCCAGAACGAGAACGCCGCGTGCAGCGGTACCGATGACCGGCAGTGGAAAGGCGAGAGTCTCGGCCATGACGACAGGGAAAATCAGTTCGCTGCCGGAGCCGGCCCGCCACCGCTGTGGCCGGCCTTGCTCCAACACATTCCGCACGAGCATGAGGACGCGGGAGGAAGTCAACGCGGTCGGATCGGGCATCAGTTCAGGGGCGGTCGACGTCGTGAGAAGTTCGACGCGTTCCTCAGGCAGCCAGCGGAGGAACAGAACTGCGCTCGCTCGAACGCGCCAGCGCAGCGCCTCCACAATCCGCGCCAGTACCTCGCGCGCGCTCCCTGGTAACGCCAGCGCCTGGTGGACCAGCTCCGCTGCCTGGTCGGAAGGCAGCGGCTCGCCCACTCTCGCGACTCTCCCCACCAACAAGCCGACAAGCTCAGCCAGGGCGACGGCCCGTGAGCGATCCTCGGCCGAAAACGGCTCTGGCCTGGTGCGTGCCACGTCGAGCCGCCCCACCGTCGTTCCCCCGGCATGCAGCGGTGCGACCAGAACGTGCTGCACACCAGACCGCCGCAAGGCCACTCTCTCCTCTGCGGTCAAGAAACTCTCTGCAAGCGGACCATCCAGCGGACCGACAGCCAGCATCCCAGGAGCGAGCCGGTCGAATCCGGTCGGTATCGGCCGCGGGGAAGAAGGCGCTTCCTGACCATCGCCCGCCTGTGCCTGCAATACCAGCTCGCTCCGCGCCGTCATGCGCCAGATCCGGACGATCTGCGCTGACAGTACCTGGCAGGTAATCCTCGCCACCTCGGTCCAGTCCAGCTGCTCGGGGCCAGCACGCACTCCCAGATCGAGCAACCACTCGACCCAAAACGGGACCGCGTTACCCCCGACGCCTGGTCCTTCCGAGTGGCTGCGCGCTTGTCCGCGGCTCAGCCAACGCAAGCGATGCTCAGTCATGCCGGGCCCTTCGCGTGCAGTTCATCCACTGCACTCACCGAAACGATCGACAGTGTCCCAACGCCGAGCGAGTATCATCGGTACCGATCTGCCCGGGAGGCTGGTCCTCAGGCGGCCCTAGCCCCAGTATCGGAGCGGCGAGAGCGGTAGAACGAGCGTGCTCGGCCTGACATTTCTCGGAACAGGAACCTCCAACGGAATACCCGTCATCGGATGCCGTTGCCGGACCTGCACCTCGGTCGACCCACGCGATCGACGAACGCGTTCGTCGGCCGTGCTGCATCTCGGGGAACACAACGTGCTGATCGATACTGCTCCGGAGCTTCGTCTCCAGGCGATCGCAACCGGCCTGAGTCATATCGAGGCTGTGCTCTTCACACATGCCCACGCTGACCATGTCGCCGGGTTCGACGATCTGCGCCAGTTCAACTACCTGGCACAAGCACCGCTGCCCATCTACGCGGATCCGGAAACAGCTCGCGAACTGCGCGTTCGCTACAGCTACGCGTTCAGCGAGCCCTTGCCGTTCTACGGTGGGAAACCGGATCTTCGCTTGCACGAGTTCGACGGTCCTTTCCACCTCTTCGGGTACGAGATCGTCCCCATCCCGGTCGACCACGGTCGGTGGACGGTGTACGGGTTCCGTTGCGGCCCGATCGCCTACGTGACCGATGCGAAAACCGTCCCTGCTCGCTCCATCGAGTTGCTGCGTGGCGTCAACGTTCTGGTTCTCAACGCCCTCCGCGACCGACCCCACCCGACGCACTTGAGCCTGGCAGAAGCTCTGACCATTATCGAGCAAGTTTGCCCGGAACGGGCATACCTGACCCACGTCAGTCATGAGGTGATGCATGCCGACTGGAGCGCAAAGCTTCCACCCGGTGTGCAACTGGCGTACGATGGGCTCCAGATTTGGGTATGAGGAGGAAGTGAGTCCAGTGTCACGCTGGTCCACGATCGTCTCGATCATCTGCGTCCTGACTGTCCTCCTGTGGCTGCCGAGTCACCGGCTGGTTCGCGCTGAACCAGGTTTTGCGGATCCAGTCTTCGCGGCTCGCTGGGAACGCGTGGACCGCCCGGTTGCGGCCGGACTGACCCAGCGCTCCTGGGTCTGGGGACCTGCTCCCCTCACCGGCCCCTTGCGCGAACGGTACCAGGAGGCGCCCGAGCGCGCTCGTCTCGTCCAGTACTTCGACAAGGGTCGCATGGAGCTGACAAATCCCGATGGCGATCCGACATCACCGTGGTACGTGACGAGTGGGCTGCTGACGCGTGAGCTCGTCAGTGGGTCGATCCAGGTCGGTGACCAGCTCTTCCTGGACGCGGGGAGTGGAGCGCATGTGCCGATCGCCGGGGATCCGGACAACCCGTTTCCCACCTATGCGGATCTGGCCAGCGTGATCGATCGTTCGCAACCCGATCGAACTGGGGAACACGCGACCGCCTCACTCACTCCTCAGGGATGGCAGGAGTATCAGACAGCAGCGGGCGACCCGGGGGCAGAGTTCGTCCACTACGTCACGTACAGCGGACCGGTCGGCGAGCCGGTCGGGTACAACGTCCCACGCGCTTTTTGGGAATTCATGACGCAGTATGGGCTCGTGTGGCAAGATGGTGGCCTGGTTGCAGAACGCCCCCTTTTCGATTGGCTGTTCGTCCTCGGTTATCCCATCGCCGACCCCTTCTGGGTCCAGGTACGGCTGCGCGGCGAACCGACCTGGGTTCTCGTCCAGCCGTTCGAGCGACGCATCCTCACGTATACGCCGAGCAATCCACCAGGTTGGCAAGTCGAGATGGGGAACATCGGTTCGCACTACCTCCAGTGGCGGTACGGTGCGACTCCACCCGTTGCAGTCGCGGCAAGCGCCGGGTACTTCGGCATGCTCCCAGGTACGCGGTCCGTCTTCGCAACCAGTAGTCGCAGCGACGAAACGTGGCAGGTGACGGGCCCGAATACCAGCTTCGTCGCGGGAGCGCAACTCGTCGCTCGCGAGGAACTGCGCGGCTCGAGTCGCTGGATCACCTACTGGAGAGTGACCGAGACAGGGATCGCGCTGACCGGCTGGGAGCGATTCACGCGAGCGGGAACATTCATCGAAATGGTTCTCTTTTGGCCAGCCTTGCACGTCATCGGTGCGGGTGACCTGGTGGAGGGAACCGTGCGCGAAACCACTGCCCTCTATCTCTCGACGCGTGTCAGCGCCCATCCGATTACCCTGCGTGTCCAGGTCGATGAGCAAACACTCGTCAGCACGCCCTATGGGGTGGTTCCAGCCTGGCGACTTTCGCTCCAGACGAGCGATCCCCCGACCTTGGTCCCTGTCTACCTCGTGAGCACGGTGTGGTTCAGCCCCAACTTGGGCATCGTTCAGTGGACCAGCGATCGTTATGCAGCGCAGCTTCGCGAGTTCTCTGCACCCTCCTGAACACATGGAACCGCAGGGGACGAGCGCACGTTAGACTGTATGAGGAGGCCCGGGTTCGCCGGGAGCTGACTCCAGGGTAGGGAAGGGGTCATCGATGCCTCGTCGCCTGGCGTGGTTCATCGGGATGGTGCTCGTCTGCTCGCTCGTTTCGCCCATCCTCTTGCCGGTTCGTCATGCACACGCCATTGGATGGCAAGGTCTCATCCTTTATTTTCCGCAGACGGGTCACCATCTCAGTGGAGAGTTCCTCTGGGCGTGGATCAGCAACGGCGGAGTCATGACGTTCGGTTACCCGATCACCGAGCCGTTCACCCAGGATGGCATGGTGGTCCAGTACTTCGAGCGGGCGCGCTTCGAGTACCATCCGCAAAACAGCGGGACGCGCTACGCGGTGCTCGCTACGCTCCTCGGCAGCTGGCTCACCGAAGCGCGACGCAACGAGCCAGCCTTCCGCCCGATCGTCGCCGACAATCCGGCAGCCCTGAACAGCGACCCGGAGCGCCGCTATTTCCCGGAAACCGGTCATACCTTGGCCTACGGTTTCAAGGCCTACTGGGAAGCGAACGGGGGACTGTACACGTTCGGCTACCCGATCTCCGAGGAGTTCGCCGAACGGAATCCCGATACCGGCGAGTTCTACACGGTTCAGTACTTCGAACGAGCCCGGTTCGAATACCATCCCGAAAACAAAGGGACCCCCTTCGAGGTGTTGCTCGGACGCCTCGGGGCACAGTACGCGCAAGCCCGTGGAGTCGATACTCGGCCTGTACCGAAGCGCCCCGATGCGATCGAGGTCCCAGCACAGCTTCTCGACTACCGCTGGTCGCGGGCCGTCGCGACCGATGACGGCGCGATCTTCGGACGGGTGACCGCCCCTACCCTGGCGATCCGCAATGCCCCATCGAACAGCGCTCCAGCCGTCGCGTGGACTTATACCCGGCATCCGGTTCCCATCCGTGGACTCACGCTCGGTGACCCGGTCGAAGGGAATCCGATTTGGTACGAGCTAGGAGACGGTCGCTACGTGGCAGCCGCCTGGGTCGAGCCGCTCGTACCGGATATTCCGCCGCGCCGTTTCGGTGGCCGGTGGGTCGACGTCAGTCTCCGGTCCTTCTACGCTGTGGCGTACGACGGCGATCGTCCCGTCTATGTGGCGATCATCACTGCCGGAAGAGACGGCAAGACACCGGTCGGCGTCTTCCAGATCTTCTATCGTGTCCGCAACGAGACGATGGACGCAGCGACTGTCGGGATCCCGCCGGGTTCGCCCGGTTACTATTACCTGACGAACGTCCAGTTTACCCAGTACTTCAAGTCAGGTGGCTACGCGCTCCACGGCAACTATTGGACACCGCCCGCACAATTCGGAGGATTCACCTCCAATGGTTGCGTCGGTCTGATGAACAGCGATGCCGAGTGGTTCTGGAATTTCTTGCATATTGGTTCGACCGTGAGTATCCATTACTGAGGCGCTTCCGCCGATTCCGAACGGAAGCGCTGCTGAAAGCAATCGAATGCGCATCGATTCCGCGCGGCGACATCGTGCGGGACAAGCGGGTGCTCGATCCATCATCCCCCGCCCGGGGCAGCGAAGCCATTTTGCACGAATGACGAACCGACCGCGCCGCTGATCGCCCGCTCACCCACCAGAAAGGTAGGGCACACATCTGTGACAACCGTCGTTTGGTGGGTCCGACGCGACCTCCGTCTCCACGACAACCAGGCACTGGCCGCCGCGCTCACCCGTGCCCGCGAACTCGTGCCGCTCTTCGTTCTCGATCCTGCCTTGCTCGCTGGTCCGACCAGCAGTCAACGTCGCAACGCGTTCCTCTTCGCGGCGCTCCGCTCGCTGGACGCAGCGCTCCGCCGGCGCGGCAGTCGCTTGATCGTCCGCGCCGGCCGTCCCGAACAGGTTCTCCCCGCCGTCGTTCGTGAAAGCGGGGCCACGCTCGTCATGGCCGAAGCGGATGGCTCGCCCTACGCTCGGCGACGCGACGAGGCAGTCGCACGGTCTGTTCCCCTCCAGCTCGTCGAGGGTTCGACCCTGCGACCACTCGGCTCGATCCGCGCGCCCACCGGTGAGCCGTATCGTGTCTACTCGCAATTCCGCCGCGCCTGGTTTCGTTTACCGATCCCAAGCCCGCAGGACATCTTGCCCGCACCTCCGCGACTGCCGCCGGTTCCGCGCTTGGCCAGCGAGCCGATCCCTGAGTCACCTCTTGCCGTGCCGGAGCGGTTCGCTCCGAGCGAAGATGCAGCGCGACAGCGCTTACAGCATTTCCTCGCTCAGGGGCTGGCCTCCTATCACCTGCGGCGGAACGCCTTGGATGGGAGCGGATCCTCGCAGCTGTCGCCGTATTTCCGCTTCGGTCTCTTGAGCGTGCGTGAGGCCTGGTGTGCAGCAGCCCGGTGCCTGGATGAACCGGATGCGGCGGCTGGAGCCCGAGCCTGGCTCGACGAACTCCTGTGGCGGGAGTTCTATCAGCACCTTTTAGCCGCCTGGCCAGAGAGCGCGCGCATGAGCATGCAGCCCGAATTCCGCGACGTCGCCTGGCCCGGGAGCAACGATGCCTTAGTGAGATGGCAGGAGGGACGGACCGGCTTTCCGGTCGTCGATGCTGCAATGCGCCAGCTCGTCAGCGAGGGGTGGATGAGCAACCGCGCGCGGATGATCGTCGCCAGCTTTCTCTCCAAGCTTCTGCTCGTCGACTGGCGAGAAGGCGAACGCTTCTTCCGCCGCGAGCTCGTCGATGGTGATCTGGCAGCCAACGTCGGCGGCTGGCAGTGGTCGGCCGGGACGGGAACCGATGCCGCACCGTATTTTCGGATCTTCAACCCAGTATTGCAGGGTGAGCAACACGACCCGAATGGCAGCTGGGTTCGCACGTGGCTTCCCGAACTGGCCAATGTGCCGCGGGAGTACCTTTTCGCACCCTGGCGCATGCCTATCGAGGTCCAGCTGCGCGCAGGTTGCCGGATCGGCCGCGACTACCCAGCACCGATCGTCGAGTACGAGTCCGCTCGTGCCCGCGCGCTCGAGTGGTTCCGCTCGGTCCGGCAGGCGCAATCTTGAGGAGCGCTCCGCATGACATCCCAGAGTTCACCACGAATCGTCGTCATCGGTGCCGGCATCGCCGGGCTTGCGGCTGGTGCGGCACTGTCCCATGCTGGACTCCCGGTCACCGTGCTGGAGTCCCACATCTACCCCGGTGGGTGCGCCGCCTCGTTCCGTTATCAGGGCCACTGGTACGATGCTGGTGCGACCCTGGTCGCTGGACTCGCCCCGGGAGGACCGCTCCAACTGCTCGGGCGCACCGCCGGGATCGAGTCATGGCCGGCCCGGCTCTGCGATCCGACCATGGTCGTCCATCTGGAGGACGGCACGATAGTCCCTCGCTACGCTGACGAGCGACGCTGGGAGACGTACCGATCGCTCTTTCCCACCAGTCTGCCTTTCTGGACCTGGCAAGAAAAGACGGCGCGTCTTCTCTGGGATTTCGCCTTGCGGCTCCCCGAACTGCGACCCCGCTCACTCGGCTCGCTGCGCGACCTGGTCGCTGCGACGGCGCGGTGGTTCCTCGCCGCCCACCCTTCCCCCGCGATCGTGCTCGACTTGTGGCGCCCACTGGCGCGGTATCTGCCGGACGATCCGATCTTCCGCCGCTTCATCGATGCACAGCTCCTCATCGCGGCACAGGGTGTGGCCACCGACATTTTTGCGCTTTATGGCGCTGCCGCGCTGGACTTGCCCAATGCTGGTGTGGCCGAACTCGCCGGTGGTACCGGGACGATCGCCCGTCTTCTCGTCGAAGCGATCCAGCGGCAGGGCGGCTCGGTCCATTTCCGCCAGGAGGTGGAAACCATCGAACGCGCAGGCACCAGCTGGCGCATCCGAACCCGGCAAGGGCTGGTTCTCGAATCGTCGCTCCTCATCGCGAACCTCACGCCATGGGGACTGGCGCGCATCTGGCCCGAGGCGCCGAAATGGTTACGCTCCCGCACTGAGCGACCGCCGCGCGGCTGGGGAGCCTTCATGCTCTATGTGAGTCTGGACAGCAGCGCTATCCCGCCGGGCACGCCGGTCCACCAGCAAATTCTCGCACCCGGCCAGCTCGGCGAGGGGCGATCCGTCTTTCTCTCGCTCAGTCCGGAGTGGGATGGCAGCCGGGCACCGGCCGGCCGCCGAGCCGCTACGATGAGTACGCATACGCGCTACGAGCGCTGGTGGCGGCTCGCCGAGACCGATCGGACAGCCTACGAAGCCGAAATCGCGCGCTATACCGAACGCATGCTGGACACGGCAGCCCGTGCACTTCCCTGGCTACCGGGCGCGATCCGCGCCGTACTGCCGAGTACGCCCCTCGCGTTCCAGCGCTTCGCCCGGCGACCCTGGGGCTGGGTCGGTGGCTTTCCGCAGCGCCATCCGTTCGTCGGTTGGCCAACGGAGATCGTGCCGGGCTTGTATCTGGTGGGCGATAGCGTCTTTCCGGGCCAGTCGATTCCGGCGACAGCCCTCGCGGGCCTCCGTGTCGCACGCCGGATCCTGCGCGAACTCGGTGCAGACCTCGTACTCGCTCCGCAAGAGCCGAGCGTGCACCCCCCGGTGGGAGACGGCGAGCCCGTCATGGCCTATCGCTGAAAATACCCGGCTTGTTGCGCTGTTTCGAGGATCTGCCGCGCGATCGGTGCCGCGACGCGCGACCCTTCCCCGCCGTGCTCCACCATGACCACCAGGACGAGTTCTGGATTCTCGGCTGGCGCGATCGCCACGAACCAGGCGTGCGGCGTCTCCTGGCCAGACTCGGCCGTACCTGTCTTGCCTGCCACCGAAACCGTAAAACCCTGGAAGGCACTCCATGCTGTCCCGTTCGGCCGAGCGACCACATCGCGTAATGCGGCTCGGATCGTGTCGATCTGCTCTGGTGTCAACGGGAGCGCTCCTCGCGCCTTCGGCTCGGCATGGAAACGCTCGCTGCCGTCGATCGCGACGACTCGCTCGACGAGGAACGGTTGCCAGAGCGTGCCCCCGTTGGCGAGCGCCGCATAGGCATCGGCCAACTGCAGCGGCGTCGCCAGGAAGAATCCTTGTCCGATCGACAGATTGACCGCATCTCCTCGCGCCCAGTAGTCCCCACGCTCCCGACGCTTCCAGCTGGGATCAGGGACCAGGCCGGCCGTCTCGGGCAACTCGGTGAGTCCAGTCTCCGACCCGAAACCGAACGCACGCGCCATCTGGGGAAGCAGGTTGGGATCGCGCTCGTCGAGCTGCGCACCGATCTGAAAGAAGACGGTGTTACAGGACTGGACCAGGGCATCGTGCAGCGTCAACTGTCCCTGCCCGCGCGGGTTCCAATCGCGCCAAACAACAGAACTTCCCGGCAGACTGAAGGTGGGCGGGCACTCGAACCTGCTCTCGGCGCGCAAGCCCAGATACGCCAGTCCTGCAGCCATGGTCACCACTTTGAAGGTCGATCCGGTGGGATATCCCACCTGCGTCGCCCGGTCGATCAGTGGGCGACGTTGCTCGTCATTGAGCGCCTGCCATTCGTCGGTTCGCAACCCGAGGATGAAGCGGTTGGGATCGAAGCTCGGGTTACTCACCAAAGCCCGGATGGCACCGCTCCGCGGATCGATCGCCACCACGCTCCCGACCCGATCACCGAGCGCTCGGTACGCTGCCTCTTGCAGGTCGGTATCGATCGTCGTCAGCACGTCAGCCGCCGGCTGTGCCGGGATCTCGGCGAGGAGTCGTCGCTCTCTCCCGTCCGGCCCGACGATGACTAACCGCCCTCCGCGGCGGCCGCGCAGGAAGTCTTCCGCCCACGCCTCGATCCCCGCTCGTCCGATCCGATCGCCCGGCTCATAGCCGTCAGCCGCACGCCGCTCGAGTTCCTCGGCTGAAACCTCGGAGAGATAGCCGGTCACGTGCGCGGCGGCCGGGCCGAGGGGATAGACGCGCTCGGGCCACTGACGCACCACGACCCCGGGGATTCCGGCGAGCTGTTCGAGCAAACCGGGATCGATCGGATCGGGGAGCGTTGCGACCGGCATGAACCAATCAGGTTGTCCACCAGCATACCGCTGCCGTATCGTCTCGGAGGGCACATTCAGGAGAGTACTCAAGCGCTCGAGCAAAAGGTGCTCGTCGCGAATCTGTCCCGGAACGACACCCACCTTGTTCACCAAACCCAGTTGGGCAAGCGGCCTTCCCTTCACGTCGAGGAGACGGCCACGCTGGGGAACCGTCGGGATCCACTCGACACGGCCGTCACCCAAGTCGGCGACGATGAGCGAAGGTGTCCAATCGATCCGGAACGCGTCCCCTTCGCGAACGATCGGGATCGCGTTATCCTCCTCGAGTCGGCCGACGCGCGTCGTCTCGCGTACCACGTGGATCGGAAAGCGCATGGTCCCAGGCAACGCCTCTCCCAGCGTGACCTGGAGCGAGCGTTCGCCCATTTCGGCCGAGATCGCTTCGTAGCGACGAATGAACTGAGCTTCGTCGATTTGCTGACGGGCAGCCGACGAGAGGAGCGCGTACATCGCGCGGTAGTCCCGCTCCTCCCAGGCGCGCACGAAACGCTCAGCAGCTTCGCGGGCTGTCCGCGGGGCAGCCAACTCGCGCGTCAGTGTGGCCGAGGCACTGCTCTGGTCGGCAACCCCGACCGTCGTCGTGTCCTGCCGGTCACCGAACTGGAGCGCGACTGCGACGATACCGCCGGTCACGATCGCGAAGATCAGCAGGCCAGCGACCAGAGATCCCGACGCGCTTCTCCGGCGCGACGAACGGACCGTAGCGCGTGGCATCCTCACACCTCACGCGACTGCCGTCCGGCTTCGTGCCCGAGAAGCGTTGCATGCTCACCCGGGCGACGTCAAGCGCTGCCACCGTTCGTCCGACCAGTGGATCTCAGCGCAAGGGCAAACGCCCAGCACTGCGGTAGGCCAAGCTGACGCTGGCTCCGGTGTGGATCCGCTGGATCGATTCACCGAGCAGGGGTGCCACCGAAAGAACCGTGATCTTGTCCAGCCGCTTCTGTGGAGGAAGCGGGATCGTATCGGTCACGACAACTTCTTTGATCGGGCTCAGGGCGAGCCGTTCGATCGCCGGTCCGCTCAGGACTGGATGGGTACAGGCCGCATACACTTCACGCGCACCGCGGGCGATACAGAGCTCGGCCGCTTGGGTGATCGATCCCGCTGTATCGATCTCGTCGTCGATCAGGATCACCGATGCGTCATCGACCGAACCGATGAGATTCAGCACTTCGGTTCGATCGTCGTTCCCCAGCCGGCGCTTTTCGATGATGGCGAGGGGAGCGTCCAGTTCCTCGGCGAAGTTGCGTGCCCGCTTGGTGCTCCCGAGGTCGGGGGAAACGACTACCGGATTCTCCAGTCGTTTTTCCTGGAAGTACCGCGCGAGAATCGGCAGCGCGGTCATCTCGTCCACGGGGATGTTGAAGAAACCTTGGATCTGCCCTGCATGCAGATCGACGGTCAGAATCCGATCCGCTCCGGCGACGGTGATCATGTCGGCGATCAGACGAGCGGTGATGGGCACACGCGGTTGGTCCTTCTTGTCTGTTCTCCCGTAGGCGTAGTAGGGGATCACCGCGGTGATCCGACCGGCTGATGCGCGCTTGAGGGCATCGATGATGATCAGTAGCTCCATGATGCTCTCGTTCACGGGGCTCGAGAACGACTGGATGACGAAGACATCGTTCTCGCGCACGCTCTCGCCGATGCGCACGAAGATATTTTCGTTGCTGAACTTGAAGACCTCGATCCGTCCGGGTGGGATGTCGATGTAGGCGCAGATCGCCTTGGTGAGTTCCGGATTGGAATTACCACCGAAAATCGTCAGTTGGTCGTAGAGCCCGCCCATCGCCTCAGCCGATCCCCTCCGCCCGCAGCCGCTCGAGTGCGCGCCGTGCTGCCTCTTGCTCCGCTGCCCGCTTGCTCGGGCCGTGGCCCACTCCGTATGGGCGCTCGCCGATCAGCACTTCCGCCGTGAACGTACGCTGGTGCGCCGGCCCCGTCACTGCAATGGTGCGATAGACCGGCGTGATCCGCAACCGGTCTTGAATCAGTTCCTGGAGCCGTCCCTTGTAGTTCTCGTTCTGGCCGATCGCGATCAGTCCCTCGGCCTCTTCGAGCAAGAGCCGGTGCAGGAACCGCCGCACGACCCGAATACCACGATCCAGGTAGAGCGCACCGAGCACCGCCTCGAAGGCTCCTGCGAGAATCCGTTCGCGGACCGGTCGCCCCGGTCGGGGCACCTCGCTACGACCGAGATACAAGAACTCGTCGAGTCGGAAACGGCGTGCCCAGCGTGCCAACGTCGGCGTACGCACCAAAGCCGCGCGATATGCGGTGAGTTCCCCCTCGCTCGCGGTGGGAAAGCGCCGGTAGAGGAACTCGCTCACCAAGAGTTCGAGAACTGCGTCGCCGAGAAACTCCAAGCGCTCGTTCGCCTCCTCGACCGCGGCCTGCGTGCTCCGGCTCCGTTCGTAGACGTACGAAAGGTGCGTCAAGGCCTGGCGCAGGAGGTCCGGTCGACGGAACGCGACCCCCAGGGCCTCCATCGCCTGCACGACTCGCTCGTCGCGCCCGCTCGACTGCGCTCGGTTCGTCTGCTGGTCCTCCATCGATCAATGAGCCTCGAGCACGCTCGCGAGATCCACCTGCGCGTCGCGCGCCACCCGCTCCAAGGCTTCCCAATCGATCGAGATGATGTACAGGTAATGCATCGGCTGCGTCTCGCGCGTGGTCGACTTGGCGAGACCAGGACCGACGAGGAAATGGATCAACGCTTCGGCCATTTCGTTCTCGTCCCGCCGGCGATCGTCCAGCGTGATGGCATTCCCCCCAGCACGATGGGCCTCGTACGCCCGCCGCAGGCCACGCTGGAAGGCGCGCGCCAGCTTGTCGGCGAGCTGGTGCTCACGCCGGATCACGCGCCGTTGCTCGGCTGCGATCTCGTGTTCTTCCAGCCCAGCCGAAGCCCGCTCGAGATCTTTCGCCTCCTCGCGACCGGTATAGTGTTCGGCGAGATAATGCAGTAATCGCTGCGCTTCGGTCGCCACGCGCCCCCACACGACTGTGTGCCTGTCGCTACCCGGCCTACCGGGCGGTTGCAATTCTCGCATATGAGGCAGGGAGGAGGGAACCGGGTACGCTCAGCTCTGCCCGGAGACCCCCGATCGGCGAACCGCTTGGTGGTGGACCACCTCGCAGTCGACCAGCACGATCAATCCTTGGCTCACCATTTCGCGCAGTCGTGGCAGGACAGCCGCGATCCGCTCTGCTGTCTCTATCACCTCGATGACGACCGGGAGATCGACCGAGAGCTGGAGAACACGCGTGGTGTGAACAGCGCCGCTCGCGCCGTATCCAGCGATCCCTCGATGCACGGTCGCACCCGCGATCCCCTCGTGACGCAGGAGATCGAGGATCGCCGCGTAGAGCGGCTTTCCATGCCAATGATCCCGCTCGCCGATGTAAATGCGGAGCCACTTCGCTGGTCCGCTCAATTCCATGGCTGGCCCCTCAAAATACCCACCGAACGACGATACTGCCGAGCCATGCGCAGAACACCCCGATGACGAGCGACCCGAAGCCATAGAGGAACGCTGGCAGAATATCACCCTCTTCGAGTAACGTCAACATTTCCCAAGACAATGACGAAAAGGTCGTGAAACCTCCGAGAATACCCACGCCGAGCAGTAGACGCGCCTGACTGGAGAGAAAACCGCGCAACGTCATCTCCAGCACGATCCCGATGAGAAAACTGCCCACGAGATTGACGACGACCGTTCCCCAGGGGAAGAAATCGACTCGATGCTGGACCCAACTCGTCACGAGATACCGCAGAATCGCTCCGAGGGCACCACCCAGAGCGACGATCCCTACCTCCATGCTGCTCACTTTCTCTTCGCTCGTCCAGACCACAAGGAAGCCGAGCTTCTCATCGACCAGAAGCCCGGCCTCACGAATTCCCGGTCAAGCTCGAACTACCGGAATTCACCAGGAATCCAGCAGACTCTCACCGTCTTTTCTGTCAAGCGGTCTTGTCAGGGAGATTGCTCTGAGCCTGCTGCGCCTGCTCGGCCCGCTGCGCCTCCTGAGCCTCCCGTGCGGCCTGGCGGAACTCGCGGATGCTCTGCCCGAGACCACGCCCGATCTCCGGCAGCTTCCCCGCGCCAAAGATGACGATCACGATGAAGAGGACGATCAGGAGTTCCTGCCAACCTAGTTGCGGCATCGTTCGCCTTCGCCTCCTCCGCTGTGCGGCACATCACCGTGCTGAGCCAATTGAACACCCTCCGCTCGCGCACGGCAACTCCCCTTTCGCACCGGTTGTCACGCCCGTTCGCAGGCTGAAACACCTCATTGGACAGCGCCAACGTGCGCTTTGCCAGCAAACGAGCACGGCGAGGCCCCTGTGCCCGATTTCCTCGAGCCAGGAAGGTACCGCCGACATGGTCTGGCCACAGTCGCCGCACAGCGTGCGAGTAGACTCAGAAAGGGACGATCAGGAGGTGGACTGCCTTGCACCACAGGGAACCACCGATCCAAGTGGATATCCACACGCACGTGCTGCCGGGCATCGACGATGGCGCGCGCGATATCGAGCAAGCCCTCGCCATGCTCCGCGTCGCAGCAGCAGACGGGACGCAGATCGTGGTCGCGACACCGCACGCTCGCCGTACCGACGTCGCCCAGGTCGTTGCTGCTGTCGAACGCTTGCAGGAGGCCATCGACCGCCAGAGCCTTCCGCTCCAACTCGCCAGCGGTATGGAGGAACAGCTCTGGCCCGATCTGGTCGATCGGCTCCTCGTGGGTACCGCATTGACGCTGTGCGGCACTCGCTGGGTGTTGGTCGAGTTACCCGACTGGACTGTCTGGCCGAGTGACCTCACCGACCGTCTCTTGGAACTGCGCGCAGCCGGATTCCGGCCAATCCTCGCCCACGTCGAGCGGTATGGACCGATTCAGCGCCAGCCCGAACGACTCCTCGAGGCGATCGCCACCGGCGCATTGATCCAGGTAAACGCCGACTCGTTGTTCGGTCAGAATGGCTACGCCGCGCAGCAGGTCGCGCTCCGTCTGATTCGGGCAGGAGCGGTGAGTGTGCTCGCCAGCGATGCGCACCATCCAGAATGGCGAGCACCGCGCCTGCGGCCGGCCTTCGAGCGGCTGGCTGCGCTCTTCGGCGAGGAGGTAGTCAGCCGGCTCCAGGCAAATGCAGTGGCTGTCGTGCGGGACCAGGACGTCGCGTCGCCCTCTCCGGATCCTGACATGCTCTCTACTTCAATGACGCTGCTCGAGCGCGTCCGCGCGTGGGTCGGTTTCTAGCGCCCCACGCTCTGCCTCGCTCCGATCCCCTGCAGGACCGCCTCGGCTGCCCGCCAGCCACTCGCGATGCAGTCCGATACGCCCACACCGTCATAGGCTGCGCCGGCCAGCGCGAGCCCCGGCCAGTAACCCAGGAGACTCCGGAGTTCGGCGACCCGCTGCCGATGTCCGACGCAATACTGTGGCAATGCTCGCTCGTGCCGGGAGACGATCGCATGTAGGGGTTCGGCTTGCAAACCGACTGCGGAGCGGAGTTCCTGAAGCGCGACCGCGACGAGGATCTCAGCGGGAGCATCGTGGCTAAGCCCAGCTCGCTCGGCGCGGAAGAAGACACGGACGAGCCCGAGATGTTCGGGTGCGCGCGCCGGGAACTTGTTGGTCACCCACGTCACCGCCGAGATCGGCCGCCCCTCGCGCGCGGGAACCAGGAAGCCTCGCCCCCGCGCGTATCCAGCGAGATCACTCTGGCGGTAGACCAGCGTGACCGCCGCGCTGGAGGCATACGGAAGAGCCTGCAGGACCGCTGCGGCTCGGGTAAAGGATCGCTCGAACAGCCGGGCTGCCCGCCAGGCCGGTACCGCGAGGATCACCCCATCAGCCTCCAGCCGCGTCCCGTCCGCCAGGTCGATCGCGAATCCACCATTGGAAGGCGCAATGCCCAACGCGGTCGCACCGGTTCGCACCACGGTGCGCTGCAAATCGCCAGCGACCGCCCTCACGAGACGTTCCATACCAGACCGCAGGGTCAGAAAGGGTGATCCTCCGGCTAGCCCAGCTGGTCGTCGCGCCTGCATGGCTCTCGCGCGCAGCAGACTGCCTCGCTCCCGCTCCAGGCGCCGCAACTGCGGATAGGTTGCGAGAACGCTCAGCTGCCCCGCGTCTCCAGCGAAGATCCCCGAAAGGAGCGGCTCGGCCACACGCTCGGCGAACTCGCGACCGAAGCGGCGGCGTACGAAGCTCGCCAGCGATTCGTCGTCTTCATCGAGCCGGGGTGGAACGAGATACTCAGCGAGAAGCCGCAACTTCCCGAGTGGCGAGAGGAGCGGGCTCGTGAGCAACGGTCGAAGGCGTGTCGGGACCAGGAGGGAGAGCCCACTGGGGAGTGGGAGCAGGCGCCCGTCGTGCATGATCGACGTCTCGGCCTGACCCGCTCGCAAGCCGATGATCTCCGACTCCAGGCCGAGTGCACGGGCGAGTTCGGTCGCTGCAGGTTTGCTCGCCACCCACGAATCCGGACCATGCTCGATGATGACCTCACCCCAGTGCTCGGTCCGGATCCATCCCCCCAGGCGGGGCTCTGCCTCGATCAGCGTGACGCTGATCGCCGGACTCAGCTGTTCGAGGCGCCAGGCCGCAGCGAGACCAGCGATCCCCCCGCCGATGACGACCACATGAGCGTGCACCTCGCTCATCCTACCCCAACGCGCGCCGCGCGCAGCGTCCGCCGCACCGCATTCGCGATCGCTCGGCAAAGCAGGGGATGATCGTTCAACATCGCTGGCCGCTCGAGCACGATTCCCCGGGACAACGCGTACTCCTTGTGTGCGATATCGACGTCGTAGAGCACTTCCACGTGGTCGCAGACGAACCCGATCGGTACCAGCAAGACTCGCGCAACACCCGCAGCCGCCAACTCGTCGAGCGTCTCCTCGACCGTCGGCCCCAACCACGGTTCCTCGCTCGCTCCCTGACTCTGGAAAGCGAAACGCCACTCGTATTCTGGGAAGTGCGCCGCGACCAGCCGGACGGAGGTGAGAATCTCCTCCCGGTACGGATCCCCCCAGTCCAGTATCCGCGTCGGCAAACTATGCGCGGTGAACAGCAAGAGCGTCCGAGATCGCTCCGTCTCGGGGACGGCTCGGAGCGCCGCAGCGATCCGGTCGACCCAAGCGGCGATGAACTCCGGCTCGTCCTTCCAGCTCTCGACCGCATGGACAGGCACCGTCGCCTGATGGTCGCGGAGCGCCTCGTCCAGTCGTGCCAGATAAGCACCCACGCTCATCCGAGAGTAATGAGGCGCCATCACGACCGCGACGAGCCGGTCGACGCCGTCGCGCAGGATCTCTGGAACCACCTCGCGAATGAAGGGATGCCAGTGTCGCATCGCCACGTAGACGCGGTAGTCAACCCCATCCTCGGTCGCGTACTCCTGCAACGCTCGTTCGATCCCGAGCGCCTCGGCCCGGGTGCGCTCGAGGATCGGGGAACGACCACCGATCGCCCGGTAACGCTCTGTGAGATCAGCCAAGAGTTCGGGCGAATACGGCCGCCCGTGTCGGACGTCCAGGAGGAAGGCCGGAAGATCGTCCAAACGATCGGGTCCTCCGTAGGCCATGAGCAAGACAGCGACGCGCTCGCGTGTCACGGTTTTCCTCCCTTCATACTCAGTCTCGGACACGGGCGCTGTACTCGTGCACGAACTCGACGAGGATCGCGACCGCATCGGGCGATGTCTCCGGCAGCACGCCGTGCCCGAGGTTGAAAATGTGACCGGGTCGGCCTGCTGCACGGTCCAAGACATCGCGCGCAGCTTTCCGAAGGTCCTCAGCTGGAGCGAGGAGCCAAGCCGGATCGAGATTCCCTTGGATCGCTCGCGCGCCGATCGCGTTCCAGGCACGATCGAGCTCGATCCGCCAGTCCACGCCGATGACATCGGCTCCCGTGTCAGCCACCAGATCGAGATAGCCGGCTGTTCCAGTGCTGAAGACGATGACCGGGACGCCGAGTTCGCGAACCGCTGCGACGATGCGCCGTGTCCACGGAAGCACCGCGTCACGGTAGACAGCCGGTGCCAATGCTCCTGCCCAGCTGTCGAAGAGCTGAACGACCTCTGCGCCAGCGCGAACCTGCAGCATGAGGTAGCGGATCGTGAGCTCGGTCAAGCGCTCCAGCAAGCGTTCCCAAGCAGACCGCTCGGTGAGGAGAAATCGTTTCGTCCGCACGTATTGGCGGGAGCTCCCACCCTCGATCAGGTAGCTGGCCAGTGTGAAGGGAGCCCCCGCGAAACCGATGACTGCTACCCGCTCCGGCAATTCCGCTCGCACGATCCGGATCGCCTCGGCCACCGGCCACAGAGGACTTTCGTCCGGTTCGGGGATTCGGTCGACCGCTGCCGGATCGCGGATCGGCGCACCGATGACCGGCCCTTCGCCCTCGGCGAAGCTGAGCGGTACACCGAGCGCGAGCACTGGCAGCAGGATATCGGCAAAGATGATCGCTGCGTCGAGAGGATAACGGCGGAGCGGCTGGAGTGTCACTTCGGCGGCGAGTTCCGGTTGGCGACAGAGTTCCAAGAGGCTGTAACGCTCGCGCAAGGCACGGTATTCCGGAAGATACCGTCCAGCTTGCCGCATCAACCACACGGGAGTCATGTCGACCGCTTTTCGACGGCACGCCCGCAGCAGGGGTGAATTTACCATTGCGTCATCCGATCGATGATCTCCTTCTGCCTCTTTGGCCATCGAGATGGGCATGGTGACCCATCCGCTTCGTTCCGAGTCTACCACTGTGCGCACCAGTGCAAGTTCCCTCCTTTTTGCAAATTCACCCGATCAGTACCTTCAGTGCCTCACATAGGAGAGATTGGCTACGCACCGGCCATCGCCGGGTTCCGAGTCTTTCCCATCGAAGAAAGGAGGGAATGCCCGTGAACGAAGGGCCACACCAGGATTTTCGCGACCGTTGGACCGCCGGCGGAGCCGCGCTGGCAGAGGCACTCCGGCTGACGAACGAGAACCTCGCATACCGCCGCCAGTTCATTCGCTTGACGCCAGCTGATCGCGCTGTCTTGGCCAAACTCGCTCCCTGGGCGGAGCGTGTGGCGGGCCGCATCGCCCGCCGCTTTTACGACCACCAGTTCACCTTTCCCGAAACGCGCCGCTTCTTCGAGCAGTACGCCAACCGGCGCGGGATACCACTCGAACAGGTCAGGCAGCGCCTCGAGCAAACCCAAGCCGCTTATTTTCGCTCCATCTTCGAGGAGGCAGCGCACGGTGGAGACTTTGGTTTCTCCTACTACACGATGCGGTTACGCATCGGTGCCATTCACAACCAGATCGACCTTCCTCTCAAGTGGTACATCGGAAGCTACGCTCTCTACACGGACCTCGTTCGAGACGAACTCCGCCGTGCCTTCCGGCTTCGTCCGCGCTTGCGTGCCCAGGCGGAGCGCGCCATCCTCACCGTCTTCAACTACGATCTCCAGGCAGTGACCGACGCGTTCTTCCTCGATTACCTCCGTTCGATCGGCCTCGATCTCGGGAGTATCCCGGTCCGCGATGCCCGCGAGGACCTCACTGACCAGCATGGCGAACTGCGGCGGCGCCTCACGGAAGCCGTCACCACCCTCACCGGAAGCTGCCAGCAGTCTTCGACGCTCAGCCACGCCCTGGCGCGAACGAGCAGCGACCTGGAGCGGATCGCCCAGGCGATCGCGGGGGCGAGCCGGGAACTCGCTGCCACCATGGCGCACGATCAGCATTTGGTCGACCAGGTCGCCACGGCCCACACCCAAATCGATCAAGCCGCCACTGGCATCGCCCGCGGTGCCGGTCAGCAGGACACCACGATTCGGCAGCTGCACAGCGCAGCCCGCGAACTCGCGCAACGGATCGAGGCCATCGTCGAGCGAGCTGGTCAGGGAGCGACGAGTGGACGCGAGGCACTGACAGCCGCCGAGCAAGGTGGACAGGTCATCACGGTCACGCTCGGCGAACTTCGTGTCCTGGCGGACGGGATGCGCGAGCTTGCCGAACAGGTCGAACAACTGACCAACCTGGCCAGCCAGGTCGGTCAGATGGGCCGCGCGATCGAAGAGATCGCCGAACAGACCAATCTCCTGGCCCTCAACGCGGCGATCGAAGCTGCCCGAGCCGGGGAAGCCGGCAAAGGATTCGCGGTCGTCGCCGAGGAGGTCCGCAAGCTGGCCGAGCGGTCGAAGCAGGCCACTAGCGAGATCCTGGAACTGGTCGGCACTATTACCGAGTCGATCAGCAAAGCCGCTGCCTCAGCCCGCCAAAGCGCCCAACGTGCCGAGCAGAGCTCGGAACTGGCAGGGAACGCCGAGCGAGCTGCCCAGGAAATCGTGGAACGAGCTCGCGCCCTCGTCGACAGTATCGTCGCCATCGATCGCGAGGGCCAACTCGTGCGCCGATCGACCGAACAGGTGAGCACGCTTCTGGAAACGGTCAACGCAGTAACCCGAGAGCACGCTGCAGCCGCTGAACAACTTCAGGCGACCATGCATGCGGTCCACCGTCAGTGGCAGGAACTGGAAGCGCATCTGCGCGCCAGCCTCACGCAGGCCGAACGAGTGGCGAACGAGAGCGATGCGCTCGAGGATATCGCGAGCGAAACCGCACGGCTGGCACGGCTCATCGAAGAGCAAGCAGCAGCACTCGGGAGTTCCGCTCGCGCCTTCGCTGTCGCCAGTGACACCGAGCTCGTCGCGTTTTCGAACGGGAAACCAAAGGAGCAGTTCTCGATCGCCGAGTGACCCTCCGACGGGAACCTCCTGCCGAGTGGTACCGTCCTGTATTCAGGAAACCGCGAATGTTCTCGGCGGGAGGTGCTCGTCATGTCTCGTCGGACCAACCGTGCGCAACGCGAGAGGCACGGCCCACATCTCTCTTCACTCGTCGCGTTGGTATTGGTCAACCTCATCGGCTTGGCCTGCGCAGTCAGCCCGGCTGGCACCCCACCGACCCCGACCCCGATCGCACACCCGAGCGAGCACGATGCACTGGTCCTGCGTATCGAGACGAGCGGAGGGCTCCTTCCGCCCTTCGTCCTGGTCACCGAGTTACCCGAGCTTTCCGTCTATGGCGATGGAACGGTCATCGTGCTCGGACCGCAGATCTTGATCTATCCACCCCCGGCACTTCCCAACCTCCTCCAGAGCCGGATCACCGAGGACGGTCTGCAGTTGCTGCTCCGGGAAGCCGCCGCTGCCGGTCTCCTCGACGGCGATGCCGATTACCCCCTCCCCGGTGTGTACGATGCCCCGACGACCTTCTTTACGGTCCACGCTGGTGGCAAGCGAACACGCGTCTCCGTTTACGCCCTGGGACTCGAGGATCCGAGCGATCCGCGCCTGACTGCTGAGCAGCGGGAAGCACGCCAAAAGCTCGCCGCTTTCGCCGCCAAGGCGCGCGACCTCACGAGCTGGCTACCGGCAGACGCGATCATCGAGCGCGACATGCCCTACGTCATTACTCGCCTGCAGGTCGTCGTTGTCCCAGCCGACGCTCCTCAAGCACCGCAGTCTCCCGAGAACATCCCCGTGAGCAGCCGCCCATGGTCGCTCCCAACGCCGCTGTCCCAGATCGGCGAGCCTGCACCGTGGGTGGGGCCGACCGCACGCTGCGCAGTCATCGCGAGTCGCAAGGAGTTACCGCGTCTCTTGGAAGAGCTCGCTACCGCGAACACATTGACGCGTTGGGAGAGCGGCCAGCAGGAGTTCGTCCTGCTCGTCCGCCCTCTTCTCCCGGACGAGACCGGATGCCAACCGCGTCGCTGGTAGCGTCTCGCTCACACGAAGCGAACCGTCAGCGGTGGCTGACCATGCAGCTCGACGACGAACAGATCGCCACGGGCCGCCGGAAGAGCTCGGGCGAGTGAGCCCGAGAGCACGATATCCCCCGGCTCCAGCGCGATGCCGAATTCGGCGAGCTTGTTGGCCAACCACGCCACGCAGCGAGCCGGATGACCTAACGCAGCTGCCCCGATTCCCTCGGTCGCGACCTCGCCGTTCTTGTGGATGATCATTCCTACTGTCCGCAGATCCTCGCGGGCGAGTGCGCGGCTCCAGGGACCGACGGTAAAAGCACCGAACGAGGCATCGTCAGCGATGGTATCGGCCAGTTTGATGCGCCAGGCTTCGATGCGGCTATCGACGATTTCCACCGACAGCGCGACCGCCTCGGTCGCAGCGAGCACTTGCTGCAGCGTGACACCGGGTCCCTCCAAGCGGCGACCGATCAGGAAGGCGATCTCCCCCTCCAGGCGTGGCTGAATGAGGATCTCGGTCGGAATCTCGGCTCGTCCACCGCAAGCCGGGAAAAAGCGCGAGGCCCAGAGGCTCCCGTAGTCCGGCTCGCGGACTCCCAACTGTTCTTGCATTGCCCGGCTGGTCAACCCGATCTTGCGACCGATGACGCGCTCACCCTGAGCGATCCGCAACTCGGTCCAGCGCGTCTGGATGGCATACGCCTGTTCCGGCGTCAGGGGACCGAGTGTCTCAGTGAGTGGGGGAATCGGCTGCTTCGTCGTCAAGGCACGCTCGAGCTGGCGCGCCACCGTCTCGCTCTCCACCACCATCTGATCCGCCATGTCACGCCTCCAGTCGAGCCAGCAGGACCGCTCCACCCGGGCCGCGCAACTCGAGCACCCCAGGTCTCGCCGGCACCGCCGCCGCTGGCGATCCCAGGTAGAGAACGTGACCCGGCTCGAGACCACCGACTGCCGCCGCCAGCCACGCGACATGCTCGGTCACCGGCCCGAGCGCAGCGATCGAGCCGGCAGCGACCAGTTCGCCATCCAGGTAAAGGGAGAGTTCACCCTCGACCGGCCAGGGCAGCGCCTGCTCACCGAGAAAGAACGCTCCCCCGGAGGCATTGTCCGCCACCACGTCCGGGGCGCTGAACCGATATCCTTCCCAGACGCTGTCGAGGAGATCGATGCCCAGAAAGGCCGCCCCGATGGCCAGCGCAATCGCACCGGGCGGCGCCCCCGGATGGACCGGATCACGCAAGACGACCGCGATCTCAGGTTCGATGCGCGGTTGGACGAACTCGCTCAGGGAGAGCACCTGCTCACGCAGCATGGTCCGGCTGATCCGACCATAGATCGGGCTGCTCAGCCCCATCTGACGCTGCTTCGCCGGGCTCACCAACCCCAGCTTGTACCCCACGAGGGGCTGGTCGGCGAGGGAAGCGGCTTGCACACGATACGCGCCCGCCAGGTCGACCCCGAGTTTTTCCGCGAGCGGCGAGAGAGGCTGGCGTCGCTCTCGTGCCTCGCGGATCGCTTCCAGGAGTTTTTTCTCCGGCTCGCTCAGCATCGCTCGACACTCCCCCTCAGTCTCCTGGCTGCGACGAGGCAGCACGGTCTCGCTCCGCCATCGTCATTGTCCCGATGCCCCACTCATCGCGCCCGACTTCGTAGATGACGGTCCGAATTTCCTCCACCGGAAAACCCAGGTGACGCCCAGCGGCTTCGGCAAGTCGACGAATCAACTCGGCCTTCTGTTCCGGCGTGCGCCCTTCGACCATCGTCACCTTCAGGACGAGCATCGTGTTCTCCTTCTCAGAGCTTGCCGCGCAGAAACGCACGGACCAACTCGTTGAAGCTCTCGCGTTTCTCGATCTGTACCCAGTGGCTGCACTGCCCGAAGACATGCAGTTGCACCCGCGGCAACCGCGGGAGGAGCCAGAGGCTCGTTTCCAATGGCACGACCACGTCGTCGCGTCCGTGCACGAGCAGGATGGATCGATCCAGCTCGCGATAGGCCTCTTCGGGAAGGACGAGGGCATCCAGATGCTGCTGGCGCGGTGCGGGGAACATCGCCTCGTAACTCCGGCGCACCACTGGATCGAGTGCCGCCGCCAGGCGGTCGCGCGCGATCGCCTCCAGGTCACCACCGACCGTCGCGGGATCGTAGACGAACCAGCGGATGATCTGGGCCAGGCGCTCCGCCGTCGGTTCCTCGTAAAAACCCCAGGCGACGTCCAGCTGTTCCGTCATCCGGTGCGGGGCTCCGACCGTTCCCATGAGCACGACACGCTGGAAACGGTCGCGGTGCCGATAGAGGAGATGCAGCGCGATCGCCCCGCCCATCGAGTTACCGACCAGATGCGCCCGCGCGATCCCGAGATGCTCCATGAGCGCGATGACCTGCTCGACCCAGAGCTCCATCCAGGCCCGCGCGCCGATCGGTGGCGGATCAGGGTGCCCGCTCCGGGCAAAACCCCAGAGATCCGGAGCGATGCAATCGAAGTCGCTGGCCAGTGCAGGAAGGGCAAAGCGCCAGTTCGCCCAGGCTGTCACTCCCGGGCCAGAGCCGTGGAGGAAGATCACCGGGTCTCCACTTCCTGCCCGATGGAAATGGGTGGGCAATCGTCCCGCGTGCACGACCGACTCGGCGATCGTCACGTCCCCTCTCCCTTCCACAGCCGCGCGGTTCACCACCACCACATGCTGGTATCGTGCAGCTGAACCTCCAGGCAGCGGAAGTCACCACCGAAGAAAACGAGCGGCTCGCGCTCCCAATAGTCCAGCCAGCGCACGCGCCCCAACACCAGCGTGTGGTCCCCCGCCGGCACCCGCTCCCACACGTCGCAAACCACCTGCGCGACTGCCCCCTCCAGGAGCGGTACTCCCTCCCGCCAGGCGAAGACCGGTTCGTACCCAGCTTGCGGCTTACCGGCAAAATGCCGCGCCGCCCGCTCCTGGTCGCGGGCGAGCACGCTCACACCATAGCGGGTGGCTTCGAGCAAATAAGCGTGCATCCGTGCCCGCCGATCGACCGAAACCAGGACGAGCGGCGGATCGAGCGAGACGGACAGAAAGGCATTGGCCGTCATCCCGTGTGCTCCTTCCGGGCGCGCCACGGTAATGACCGTCACCCCCGTCGCGAACCGACCCATCGTCCGCCGGAAGTGCCGGGGATCGATCATCGGGGCTGGTTCGTCAATCAGCTGATCGCTCGGCTGCGGCTGGTTCGCGTGCATCACCCGCTCCTTCGGCTGCGCGCTTGCGGCGCAGGATATCGAGCGCCACATCCAGGATCCAGTCCTCCTGCCCCGCCACCGCCTGGCGCCGACCGAGTTCGACCAGGATTTCGCGCGGATCGAGCCCGAATTCAGCTGCGATATGGCGAGCGTGGAGAAGGAACGTCGAATAGACCCCAGCATAGCCGATCGTGATCGCGTCCCGATCCGGGATCGGCTGGTATGGCATGATCGGGGCCACGATGTACTCGGCAGCATCCATCAACTTGAAGACATCGAGCCCCGGATTGATCCCCAACTTGTCGAGCACGGCCGCGATGAGCTCGGTGGGTGCGTTGCCGGCACCCGCACCCAGCCCACGCAAACAGCCATCCACCTGATCGGCTCCCTCCTCGATGGCCGCCAGTGTATTCCCGATCGCCAACCCGAGGTTGTTGTGCGCATGGAACCCGACCTGAATGGAGAGTCGCTCCTTGAGCGCAGCGACCCGGCGCCGGACATCGTCCGGCAACATCGCGCCGGCGGAGTCGACGATGTAGACGCAGTCGGCACCGTACGACTCCATCAATGCTGCCTGCTCGGCCAGGAACTCCGGTGGGCGCATGTGGGCCATCATGAGGAAGCCGACCGTTTCCAGGCCCATCTCTTTGGCCATCCCGAAGTGCTGCTCGGAAATATCGGCCTCGGTGCACTGCGTCGCGATGCGGACGACCTTGATGCCCCGCTCGATCGCCGCCGAGAGCTCCCTGCGCGTGCCGATTCCGGGGAGCAAGAGAGCCGCGATCTTGGCTCGCTTGGCCGTCTTCGCCGCTTCTTCGATCAGCTCGAGTTCGCTCGTCGCCGAAAAGCCGTACTGGATAGAGCTACCCGCCAGTCCGTCCCCATGGGTGACTTCGATGACCGGCACGCCAGCCTCGTCGAGCGCAGCCACGATGGCCCGCACTTGCTCCCGCGTGAACTGGTGCCGCATGGCATGGGAACCGTCCCGCAGCGTCGTGTCGGTCACGCGCGGTGGCGTGAGCGTCTTCATGCCGCCACCTCCTGCCGGATACCCAGCAAATGCTGGGCGAACAACTCACCCACCCGCCAGGCCGCTGCCGTCATGATGTCGAGATTGCCGGAATAGGGCGGCAAGAAATCACCGGCCCCCTCGACCTCGAGCAACATGGCGATAATTGTTCGTTCGCCCCACGGTGTGCGCCGCCGGTCGAAGACCGGCGCGTCCTTGAGGCGATACCCGGGGACGTATTGCTGCACTTCGGCGACCATCTGGTCGACCGACGCCACGATCGCCGCCTGGTCGAACTCCTCGTTCGCAGGAATGACGTACACGGTATTGCGCATGATGATCGGCGGCTCAGCCGGGTTGAGAATGATGATCGCCTTCCCCTGCTCAGCTCCCCCGATCGCCTCGAGCCCATGGGCGGTCGTGAACGTGAACTCGTCGATGTTCTGCCGCGTTCCTGGTCCCGCCGACTTGCTGGCGACGGTCGAGACGATCTCGGCGTAGCGCACCGGTACGACGCGACTGACAGCAAAGACGAGCGGGATGGTCGCCTGCCCGCCGCAAGTGATCAGGTTGACGTTGTCCTTGTCCAGGTGTGCGCCGAGGTTGACCGGCGGCACGACGTACGGACCGCGGGCAGCTGGCGTCAGATCGATCGCGATCTTGCCAGCCTCGCGCAGCATCTTGGCGTGACGAACGTGCGCTTTGGCGCTGGTGGCATCGAACACGATCCGGATCTCGGGATCATCCAGGATCGCCTTGATCCCCTCGTAGCTCGTCGGGATACCTAGTTTCTTGGCGCGGGCGATCCCCTCCGACTGCGGATCGATCCCGGCGAACATGGCCAATTCCATGTGGCCCGGATTCCGCAAGAGCTTGTACATCAGGTCGGTACCGATATTCCCGGTACCGAGGATCGCGACCTTGACCGCTTGCCGTTCTCCCATGCCCAATCCTCCTGATAGTACCCGAGTTCTTCCGAAACCCGTCGCGCAGCATCGACGATCGCGGTGGTGAGCCGCTGTCGGTTCGGATAGAAGCGGTAGGCCGGCACCGAGAGACTCATCGCCGCGATGACGTGACCGCTCTCGTCGCGGATCGGCGCGGCCGCACAACAGAGCCCAACCATCACCTCTTCCTGGTCATAGGCGAACCCCTGCTGGCGGACCCGTTCCAGTTCTTCGCGCAGCTGCTCGACCGACTTGATCGTGTTCGGCGTGAAACTCACCAGACCGGTCCGCTCGACGATCCCGAGCACCACCTCCCATGGCTGATGGGCAAGCAGCACCTTTCCGACGCCAGAGCAGTGCGCTGGGAGACGCTTGCCGACTCCGGACAGAACGATCTCGAGGGCACGATCGCCTTGAAGCTTTTCGACGTACAACACTTGTCCATCGACCAACACGGCAAGGTGCGTCGTCTCGCCCCACCCAGCGACCAGACGCTCCATGACCGGACGGGCCGCGCGGAGGAGCGCACTCGAGTCGAGCAGCGTCTGACTCAGCTCGAACAGCGCCCAGCCGAGACGGTAACGGCCAGCGGCCGTTCGCTGCAAGAGACCTTCCGCTGCCAAGGTACGCAGAAGCGCATGAGCACCCGACTTGGGGATCTCCAGCGCTGCGGCGACCTCGGTGACCCCCCATTCAGGCTGGTGCGGCGTAAACAGGCGAAGCACTTGTGCTGCCTTTTGCACGGTCTGGAGCATCGCACCCTCCATACCATCACGATACCAGCACGTTGGCAAACCGGCAAGCAGCTCGTTCACGATGGCTGAACCACACGCCGTCCGCTGGCTCGCCCACGGGAGATCATGACGGGAGGTTCATGATAGCCGAACGAGATGATTGACGTGACGTGAGACTCGCACTATCTTCAGACTAGAAAGTGGTGAGGAGCCGATCTTTCGAGGGAGAACGGTCGATGGCACAAGTCATCCAGACGTCGCCCCGTCCGATGACCGGCGAGGAGTACTTGGAGAGCCTGCGAGACGGCCGCAAGGTCTTTTTCCGCGGCGAATGGGTCGAGGACGTCACGACCCATCCGGCCTTCCGCAACGCCGCACGCTCGGTCGCCCGGCTGTACGACGCGCTCCATTCGCCGGAGACGCGCGAGATCCTGACGAAGGTCGATCACCATGGCATTCTGACCCACAAGTTTTTCGCCCCTGCGTATTCCGCAGAGGATCTCAAGGAGGCGGCTCAAGCCATCGCGGTCTGGCAACGGATGAGCTTCGGCTGGATGGGTCGGACACCGGAGTACAAGGCCGCTTTCATGGCCACGCTCGGCGCTGACCCGGACTATTACGCTCCCTTTGGGGAAACAGCACGGCGGTGGTACCGCGAATACGCTTCCCGCGTCCTCTTCATGAATCACGTCATCGTCGACCCACCGATCGATCGCAATCGTCCACCCAGCGAAGTCCGCGATGTGTATATCCACGTCGTCAAGGAGACGGACGGCGGCATCATCGTGAGTGGTGCCAAGCAAGTCGCCACGGCATCGGCCCTCACCCACGGCACCTTCGTCGGCGTCAACAGCGGGAGCGCTGCGCGCCTGCAAGAGGGCCGAGACGAGGACGTCGCGCTCGTCTTCTTCGTCCGTATGGACAACCCGCGCCAGTACCTGATTTCGCGCGCGTCATACGAACTCGATGCTGAGAGCCCCTTCGATCATCCGCTCTCCAGTCGCTTCGACGAAAACGATGCATTTTTGGTTCTGGACGAGGCATTCATCCCCTGGGAAGACGTGCTCATTTACCGCGACGTAGCCAAGTGCAAGCGATTCTATGCCGATTCCGGCTTCTTCAATCGCTTCAACCTGCAGACGACGATCCGTTTCATGATCAAGCTGGAGTTCATGATCGGTCTCTTGCAGAAAGGCTTAGAGTGCAACGGGACGGCCGATTTCCGCGGAAACCAGGTACTGGTCGGGGAACTCGTCGCGCTCCGGCATCTCCTTTGGGCCATCGTCACGGCGATGGTGAGCGATCCCGAGCCGAGCCTGGGTGGGTCAGTCGTGCCGCGTCTGGAATACGCGGCCGCTGCGCGGGTCTACACCAACTTCGCCTGGGATCGCATCCGCCAGATCTACGAGCGGATCCTCGGTGGCGCCCCCATCATCAATGTGTCCAGCTACCGCGATTTCCTCAACCCCGAGGTCCGGCCGCTCCTCGACCGCTATCTCCGCGGGACCGGGATGAGCGCCGTGGAACGCAGCAAGCTGTACAAGCTGGTGTGGGACGCCGTGTACTCCGAGTTCGGTGGCCGGCACGGGCTCTATGAGCTGAATTATGCCGGCAATCACGAGCAGAAGTACCTCGACCCGCTCCAGTGGGCAGAGCGCCGTGGGTTCATGCAGCAGTGGAAAGAACTCGTCGACGAGTGCCTCAGCCAGTACGACCTCGATGGTTGGCGAGACGCGACGTGGGTGTGGGAACCGAACGGTCGCGAACGGTGAGGTCGGGGATCGGACCACTTAGGGAGGTGGAGTCATGGCGGATCTCCGTGTCCCGGTCGTCGCACAGCTCGCCCATGTCGAGCTGTTGACGCCCAAGCCGGACGAGAGCCTCTGGTTCTTCACGAAACTCCTCGGGATGAGCGTCGTTCATCAGGAGGGACAATCGGTTTACCTGCGGGCGTACGAGGACTGGTTCCTTTGGACGCTCAAATTGACGGAGGCACCGCAAGCCGGACTCGGACACGCCGCGTGGCGCGTCTCGGCGCCCGAGCTGCTGGACGAGGCCGCCGCAGCCATCGAGGCAGCGGGGCTCGGACTCGGCTGGCAGGAAAACGAATACGGCGGTGGACGCGCCTACCGCTTCAGCATGCCAGACGGTCATCGCATGGAGTTGATCTGGGATCTCGAGTACTACCAAGCGCCCGAGGACCAGCGCAGTGCACTCAAGAACCGGCCCCAGCGCCGCCCGCTGGACGGCGTACCCGTGCGCCGGCTCGATCACATCAACTGCTTCGTGAGCGATGTCGAGGACCACGAAGCGTTCCTCCGGAACTATCTCGGCTTCAAGCTGCGCGAGACCAAGATCGGCGGCGACGGGAAAAAGGTCGGATCCTGGCTCTCGGTGAGCCCGCTCGTCCACGAGATCGCGGTCATGCGCGACGGAACTGGCCAGGGGAATCGCTTGCACCACATCGCGTACTGGTACGGCTACCCACAACATTGTTATGACGTGGCCGACGCCTGTCGGGACTGGGGCATCACCATCGAGGCTGGTCCTGGGAAGCACGGCACGACCCAGGCGATGTTCCTCTACGTCTTCGAGCCGGGCGGAAACAGGGTCGAGCTGTGGGGTGACGCAGGATACCTGATCTTCGACCCCAACTGGCAGACCGTGGTGTGGGATGTCTCTCACGAGTCGGATCTGTACTCGAGTACGGTGTGGCTCGGTGCATCGACGATGCCGGAATCGTTCTACACCTACGGGACACCAGAAAAGGTGACGGTCGGCGTCTGAGCAAGAGGACACTGGTGGGCCAGTGCGAGGATGAGTCGACTGGCCCACCGCGACGATCCAGCGATGAGCGAGAGTGTGAGAGAACGGGTCAGTCGCTTTGCGAGGAGGAGATCGATGGAGCGGAGCGATTTCCAGCACCTATTCCGTCGGCCGGTTCGACGGCGAACAGTCATCGTTGGGATTGGGACAGCAGCACTCGGTGGTCTGCTCGCTGCCTGCCGTGGTGGTGGTGCCACACCGACGCCGACCACCGCGCCAGCGACGCCGACCCCGGCAGCAGCCACCCCGACTCCGGCAGCTGCGACACCGACGCCGGCTGCGGCAGCGACTCCGACTGTCGTGGTCACACCAGCTGCCGCGGCGGAACCGATCCGCATCGGCCTCATTCACGGTTATACGGGTGTCTTTGCGGCATTGGCTGAGAATCTGACCCGGGGTATCCAACTCGCCTTCGAGTCGATCGACAACACGGTAGCGGGTCGCAAAGTCACCTTCGTCCAAGAAGACGACGCCTCCAATCCGGAGCAGGGCCTGACCAAGACGAAGCAGCTGGTCGAGCGCGACAAGGTGCACCTCATCATCGGGTACATTCACAGCGGTGTCGCACTCGCCTGCCGCGATTACATTCACCAGAGCGGCGTCCCGACGATCATCGACAATGCGGGAGCGCAAGCGATCACGCGCGACCCGCAGCGGCGTAGTCCGTATATCTTCCGAGTCTCGTTCGCCAATGGCCAATACGAGTGGCCGATGGGGCAGTACGCCTTCGAGCAACTCGGCTACAAGCGACTCGCCTTCATGGCTCCCGATTATGCCGCTGGACACGAAAAAGCGGAGCCGGTCAAGGCGGCGTTCCAGAAGGCAGGTGGCGAGATTGCTGGTGAGGTCTATCCGCCGCTCGACACGAGCGACTTCGCGCCCTTCCTCCAACGGATCCAGCAAGCGCAGCCGGATGCGGTTTGGGCCTTCTTCGCTGGCGCCGACGCGGTCCGCTTCGTGACGCAGTACCAGGACTTCGGGCTCAAAGACCAGATTCCGCTCATCGGCGTTGGCGACCTGGTCGACGAGGCCTATCTCGATCAGCAAGGGGATGCAGCGCTCGACGTCGTGACGTCACTCCATTACTCACCGTACATCGATTCACCGGAGAACAAGGCTTTTGTCGACGCCTTCAAAAAGAAGTATGGGCGCGTTCCCAACCAGTTCGCCTACCAAGGTTACTTGGCTGCGCTCGTCGCAGCGAAAGCACTCGAGGCGGTACAGGGCAAGGTCGAAGACACGCAGGCATTCCTCAAGGCGCTCAAGGGCGTTCAGTTCACGGGACCAGCCGGTCCATTCCGCTTCCATCCGGAAACGCAGAATGTCGTCATCACTGTCTATTTCCGGAAGGTCCAGCGCCTGCCGGATGGCACGCTCGGTAATGTCGTGCTCGGCAAGCGCGAGAACGTGGACGACCTCTCGTTCTAGTCCCTGGGTGCGGGTGACGCTCGCCCATCGAGCGTCACCCGCAGTGCGTATTTGGTACCTGAAGCGTTCTACGAGTATCGTTGAAGCATCGAACTCACAGGCGCTCTCCAGCCGATGGTTCGGACGAACCGAGGAAGAAAGGAGGTCCGGTGCCGGTCAATACTGCCAGTCTCGTCATCGGTCTGTCCTATGCGAGCCTGCTCTTTCTGGTCGCGGTCGGCCTCTCGGTCGTCTTCGGTCTCATGCGCTTCATCAACCTCGCGACCGGCTCGCTCTACCTCATCGGTGGGTACATCGGGTGGTCCGTGGCGCGCTCGACGGGGAACTTCCTCCTCGCACTCGTGGCTGGCGCTCTGGCTGCTCTGGTCGTGGGTATCGCCATCGAGCGGGGTTTCTTGCAGCGCCTGCACCGCAAGGAACTTCTGCAGGTCGCTCTGACGCTCGGTGTGGCCTACGTGGTACAGGACGTCACACGGTGGATCTGGGGCGGGGATCCACTGCGTCTCCGACCACCAGCGATGCTGCGCGGCTCGATGGAACTCTTCGGCTCGGTCGTTCCGATCTATCGGGTCGCCTTGATCGTCATCGGAGCCGTTCTGGCTATCCTGGTCTGGTACCTGCTCGAGCGCACCAAGTGGGGAGCCTACGTACGGGCTGGCGTCGACGATCTCGAGATGGTGCAGTGCCTCGGCATCAATGTTCGACGGATCTTCGCCATCGTCTTCTCGCTGGGCGCCTTCCTGTCCGGTCTCGGTGGAGCGCTCGGCACACCCGTGACGGGTGTCGCGCCTGGTACTGATATCCAGCTTCAACTCATGGCGCTCATCGTCGTCATTCTGGGCGGGCTCGGTTCCGTCGCGGGAGCGATCGCGGCGAGCATCGTCGTGGCACTGACCGACACGATCGTTCGGACCTTCTGGCCCGAGGCCTCGTTCTTCGCGGTGTGGGCACTCGCTGCTGTCGTCCTCATCGTCCGCCCACAAGGACTGTTCGGCCGACCTGGCTGGGCCTAGGAGGGAAACCCGATGATGGCGACAGCACGTCTGGCACGAAACTGGCGCAGGGCGATCGGTGTTCCTCTCGCAGTCCTACTCCTCGCGGCTCCCGCCTTCCTCCCGACCTACCCGCTTTCTGTCCTGACCGAGATCCTGATCTTCTCGCTGTTTGCGATGTCCCTCAACCTCCTGCTGGGCTATGCCGGACTTCCTTCCCTTGGCCACTCGGCCTTCTTCGGAACTGGCGGGTACGCCGTCGGACTGCTCGCCAAGTATCTCGGCATCCCTGCTCCCGTCGCCTTGCTCATTGCGGTGGTCGCCGGAGTGGCGCTCGCGCTCATCACTGGCCCCTTCGTGCTGCGAACGCACGGGGCATACTTTCTCATCCTGACCCTCTCGCTAACGCAAGTCCTGTTCGGAATCGTCTGGCTCTGGCGCCGGGTGACAGGCGGTGACGACGGGCTGCCGGGCATTCCCACACCGAAGCTTCCCTTTCTCGTCGGGCGTGTCTCCGATACCGCCAACTTCTACTACCTCGCGCTTGTCGTGGTCGGGATCGCGCTCCTCACGATGGCTTGGATCGTCCGTTCACCGTTTGGGCTCGCCCTCATCGGCATACGGGAGAACGAGCGCTACCTGGCTGGCCTCGGGTATCCCACATGGACATTGAAATACGCTGCGTACACCATCGCAGGCGGCTACGGAGCCCTGGCGGGTGGTCTGTTCGCCTACTTCAAAGGCTTCGTCGGCCCAGGGCAGATCAGCTGGCTCTTGGCAGGCGAGGGCATGGTCATGGTCATCCTTGGGGGAGCTGGAACCTTCTGGGGCCCGATCATCGGAGCCGCACTCGTCCTGTTGCTGCGTTATGAGGTCAGCGCGTTCACGCAGCGCTGGGTCATGATTCTCGGTATCGTCTTCATCCTGACCGTGCTTCTGCTACCGCAGGGCATCGTTCGGTTACCGGATCGGATCCGCCAGCTGCGGGCCCAGTTGCGGCGGGAGGCCCCCTTGGCTCGCAGACCAGCTTCAGCAGTCAGTCCTCACCGCGAGCCATCGGTCGAGCAAGTCATCGAGAGGTCGTGAGGATGACAGCAGTACCGGCACTCCAACTCGAGCACGTCAGCAAGATCATCGGCGGGCTGACGATCCTCGAAGACATCTCGCTCACCGTGCAGCCAGGCGAGCGACGGGCCATCATCGGTCCCAACGGTGCAGGCAAGACCACGCTCCTCAACGTGATCGCCGGTTTCCTTCCGGCGACCCGTGGTCGAGTGATCGTCTTCGGGCGCGACGTCACCAGGTTACCAGCGCATCGTCGGGTCGATGTCGGATTGCTCAAAACGAACCAGCAGCCGGCAGTCTTCCAGGAGCTGACTACACGCCAGAACATCTTGATCGCGCTCCTCCGAGGACGCCACCGCCTGCTCGGCCTCACTGGGCAAGTGAACAGCGATCGCGCTGTCCAGCGCGAAGCCGAGCGTGTGCTCGAGGAATGGGGACTGTTGGACGTCGGCGATATCGAAGTCCGTCATCTCCCACATGGGTATCAGCGACGGGTCGAGCTGGCCGCACGCTTCGCTTTGCGACCGCGCTTGCTGCTGCTCGACGAGCCAGCCGCCGGCCTGGCCGTCGACGAGATTCCCGCCTTCATCGAGCGACTCGCACAGCTTCCACGCGATATGACGGTGGTCCTCGTGGAGCACAGCATGCGTGTCGTCTTCTCCTTCGCTGACCGGATCACGGTCCTCCACCACGGGGCCGTCCTGGCTGACGGTACTCCGGACGAGATCCAGCGCAACGAGGACGTGCAGGCAGCGTATCTAGCAGGAGCGATGCGAGGGCGAAATGCTGGAACTGCGTGACGTCTACGGAGGCTACGGCGAAGGCTTCGTCTTGAACGGACTCTCGTTGACGGTCGAAGAAGGCCAAGTCGTCGGTCTCTTGGGGCGAAACGGTGCGGGGAAGACGACGACCATGCGAGCGATCATGGGTTTGCTCCCTCGACTGGCCGGCGAGATCCGCCTGCGCGGCCAGTCGCTCGTCGGCCTACCGCCCCATGTCATCGCCCACAAGGGTATCGCGCTCGTTCCGCAAGGTCGGCGCATCTTCCCCTCGCTGACGGTCACGGAAAATCTCCTGATCGGGGCGCGACCACCGCGCCCCGATCAGCGGGTCCGCTGGACCGTCGAGGAGATCTATCAGCTCTTCCCGATTCTCAAGGAGCGGGGGAAAATCCGCGGAACGCTCTTGAGCGGTGGCGAGCAGCAAATGCTGACGATCGCCCGCTCGCTCATGACCCAGCCCCTCGTTCTCCTGTGTGACGAGCCATCGGAAGGGCTCGCACCGGTCATGGTGCAGCGCGTCGGTGAGATCTTGCAGCGCCTCAAGCAGGCGGGACTGTCGATCCTCCTGGCGGAACAGAACATCGATCTCGCGCTTTCCGTCATCGATGTCGCCTATATCGTCGAAGAGGGGCGCGTCATCTGGCAGGGATCAGCTGCGGAACTCGTCGGCAACCGCGAACTCCAGGAGACCTACTTGGGAGTCCGCGTCGAAGCGTGACCGCGTGTTGGGACCGTTTGTGCCACAGGTTCGTCAGCGTCCACATGCGGGAGCTCTACCTCTCACACGCACGACGTGGCACCGCTGCCGAACCGATGCCAGTCGAACCCGGCCGAGCGAAAGGGAGAAACCGTGACACGCATTACATTGACCTTGGCCGCTGCGCCCTCTGACCGGATCATGCCATTGGTAGACGGGCGGGTGCCGGTTCGGGGCATCGAACTCGTTTATCTCCCGCAGCTCGTCGAGGAAACATTTTGGCGCATGGCCCGTTTCCAAGAGTACGACGTCGCAGAATTTTCTTTGTCGTCTTATCTCATCGCTCGCGATCGGGGTACGCCCCGCCTGATCGCTCTCCCGGTGTTCCCCTCTCGTATGTTCCGCCATTCGGCGATCTACATCAACACACGTGCTGGGATCACTCAGCCACGTGATCTGATCGGCCGACGCGTCGGCATTCCGGAGTACCAGCTGACCGCGCTCTTGTGGATACGCGGTATTCTCTCCGACGAGTACGGTGTTCGCCCAGAGGACATCGAGTGGTTCATTGGCGGTGAGGAGCGCCCGGGACGCCAGGAGAAACTCCCTGTCGATCCGCCGCCGCGCGTACGGATACGGCCTATCCCACCGGGAACGACGCTGAACCAGCTTCTCGTTGAGGGCGAACTAGATGCGCTCATCGCCCCACGGGCACCCTCCGCTTTTCTCGCTGGCAACCCGGCAGTTGCGCGCCTCTTTCCCGACTATCCAGCAGTGGAAGCAGAGTACTACCAGCGCACCAAGATCTTCCCGATCATGCATGTCGTCGTGCTCCGCGAAGAAGTACTGGAACGATACCCTTGGGTAGCACGCAATCTCTACGAAGCCTTCGAGGCAGCGCGAAGGACAACACTCGTCGAACTCCATCAGACGGCAGCACTGGCTGTCATGCTTCCCTGGCACCACCGAGAACTGGACCGGACTCGTGCTATTCTCGGTGAGGACTACTGGCCATACGGGCTCGAGGCGAACCGGCATGTCCTCGAAACCGCGATCCGCTATGCACATGAGCAAGGCCTGATCCGGCGCCGCTTCGCGCTCGAGGAACTGTTCGCGCCATCGACCATCGAGGAGTTCGTCATCTGAGTCCTCGTGCCCACCTCGCTCTCTATCGTTGGAGCAAACTGCCGAGCGCCACGTCCGGTCGCGAAATCGACGAGGATCTCACCGCAGGTATCACCTGACAACGGCATCAGGCTGGTACGAAGCCATGGCTCACAAGCTCCACATCGCCCGTCCACGAGCTGTTCCAGCATGGCGAATACCACCCCTGCAGTGCCTCGGGTAAGCGCTCGCTCCGATCCATTCGGCACACACCCTGGTTCGCGGTACCACCCCGTTCGCTTCCACGCGGCCGTCGCCTTCTCCTTGCGGTGAGGCCGGTTCGCGTCCGCACCAGGATCGTCGGCCCACGCATGAACGCACCGGAGATCGAGCCACAGCGCACGATCACGGCCCACCAGTAACAGAGCGGGGGAGCGACGCCAGAACAATGCTGCATCGTGTCCATCTCCCAGGAACTCACCCCCTGGCTCAGCAGCCTCGGAGCTCGATGCGACCGACTGCTCCCCCGCTATGCTAGGACCGGCATCCGATGACGAGACCAGCGCCTCACCGAACGCAGCGATCGAACCTCGCCGAGACGTGCCGGATAAGCGAACGGCGAACGCCGCACTCAGATCTTCGCCTCGTATGCTTCCCGGGATTGGTGACAGTGCAGCACGGATAGGGGGAAGCTCATGACCATCGATTGCCACATTCATGCCATACCAGAAGCGATGCTCGCGTGGCTCCGCAGCAATGCAGCGCGGGCGGGAGCTCGTTTCGAGCAGCGAGAACCCGGGAAACCGCCGATCCTGATCGTTGGAGGGCGCTGGCCGTTCGAACTCAAGCCGGTCTTTCACGACCTCGATCAGTTCCTGGCAGCACTCGATGCAGCGGGAATCGAGCGCGCGCTTCTGTCGCCAGTTCCCCAGCTCTTCTTCTACGAGGCAGAACCAGCATTGGCGCACGAGGCGGCTCGGGCCTACAACGAGGCACTCTTGGGGTGGCAGAAGCGGGCACCGCAGCGACTCGACCTCCTGGCAACGGTACCACTCAACGATCCATCAGCTGCAGCAGACGAACTCGTCTGGGCGATGGAGCGGGGAATGCGGGGTGCCATCGTCGGCCCGGGTACCGCGGATCGGCTGCTGACTGATCCCGTCTTCGAGCCCGTCTGGCGGGCTGCTGAAGAGCGAAAGGCGATCCTTTTCCTCCACCCTCTCTTGAGTCGCGACCCCCGTCTCGCGCGACCACAACTTCCCAACATCATCGGCGTACCCTGGGAGACGACCGTCGCCGCTGCCGACCTCATTTTCGGAGGCGTCCTCGATCGCTACCCGAATGCACGTATCCTGCTGGCACACGGCGGCGGCTACCTGCCGTATCAAATCGGTCGTCTCGAACGCGCTTATGCAGTGTGGGAGGCAGTGCGCCGGCAACTCGCTGAACCCCCGTTGGCCTATCTCCGGCGCTTTTGGTACGACACGGTTCTCTGGCGACACGAGACGCTGGAATATCTCTGCGCTGTCGTCGGCCCGGATCGTATCGTTCCCGGATCGGACTTTCCCTTCGATCTGTCCGTGTGGCCGCCGTTGGGCACGAGAGAGGGAAGTTCGACATTGTTCGCGGAGTAACGGGACGACGGTACGGAGGCCTTCGGGAGGATCGCCGACTCAGTTCCGGTATACTGAACAACTCACTTGTTATCCTTGTTTTGACAGAGTACAAGAAAATGGAACAGTCGCCGCGACGTATCGGATCAATCGACTGCAGCCGACATGAGCGACTGGCCTCGTACAGTCCTGACTGTGGCAAGGGGGATGTATGACGTGAAGCGAAGCGTCAGCCAGCGATGAGTGGCGTACAGGGGAGGAGTCCGCGTTGAGCTCGACCGAGGAGGAGGAAGGGAATCATGCGATCACTGACACGACGGCATGTGCTCGTACTCGCTGGTTCGGCAGGACTCTCCGCACTTTTGGCAGCATGCGGCGGGCAGGCAACGCCTGCTCCGGCACCATAGCCGTCGCCGACTCCGCCGCCGGCTCAGCTGCCGACCCCAACGGCTGCCGCGGTCACGAGTCCAGCTACCCCAGCGACACCGACCGTCGTGACGAGCAAGCCGGCGAAGACACTGCGGATCGGATTTGCTATCTCCAAGAGCGGACCCTACGCTGCTGGCGCCGGTATCACGATCTACCCCAACTACATCTTGTGGACCAAAGACGTGAACGAGGCAGGCGGCATCGAGCTGAGCGATGGCACGTATACCATCGAACTCGTCGAATACGATGACCAGAGCAGCCCAGAGGAAGCGATCAAGGCCATCCAACGCCTCGTCGATCAAGACAAGGTCGATCTCCTTCTTCCACCCTGGAGTACTGCGATGAACCTGGCCGTCGCTCCCGTCTTTCACTAGTTGAGGTACCCGCAACTCGGCGTCGCGAATCTGAGCGACAAGTCTCCCGATCTCGCCAAACAGCGGCCAGGGTACTTCTCGTTCCTGGGGACTTCGAGCCAGTACTCCGAAGCGATCGCCGATCTCTTGGGCGATCTCGCGGCGCAGGGCAAGATCGGCAAGCGCGTTGCGCTGCCCTACGTCGATGCCGAGTTCGCCCTCGATTTCGTCAAGCCACTCCGGCCTGCTCTGCAAGCTGCAGGGTTCGAAATCGTCTACGACCAGGGTTACCCCATGGAAGTCAGCGACATGCAGTCGATCGTTACCGAGATCATGCGCCTGAATCCCGACGCCGTCATCGGCATCACCTACCCCAATGACACGATGCTCTACGTCCCACCCATGAAAGTTCTCGGATTCAATCCACCGCTTCTCTTCCTCGCCAATGGCCCTAACTACTACTTCTTCTATGGCACGTATGCCGATGACGCCGAGGGAGTGATGGGTCTCGGTGGTATCGACGTCCGCAACCAGCAACTCGTTGACTTCTACAAGCGCTTCGCAGCCTTCAATGGGACGGAAGCTGACCGCTGGGGCGGCCACGTCTATTATGTCGTTGGCCAAGTGATTCAACAGGCGTTCGAGCGCGTCGGAAAGATCGATCGCAAGGCGATCGGCGACGAAATCTTGAAGGGTACGTTCGATACGATCATGGGCCAGGTGAAGCTCACCGGTAACGCCTTCCTCGGTAACTGGCTCATCGGTCAGTGGCAGCGGCAGTCGGATGGCAAACTCGAGTACGTCGCCATCATGCCGCGTGACCGCGCCAGTGCCGAGCCACTCGTTCCCAAGCCGAAGTGGAAGAGCTGAGATGCACCACACACGAGCGGGGAGCGGCACGACTGCTCCCCGCTCGCCTTCGTCGGGCACTGCACACCCACTCTACCAGCGCGCGCGGCCAACCTCGTAATGGATATTGCGGGCCTCGAAGAAGTTGACGATCTCCGGCATATCGACCTGCGCGACCATCCAACGCAATGGATTCGGTTCACCGAAAGCGACCGGCAAACCCAGTTCTTCCAACCGGCGATCAGCGATGTAGCGCACGTACCGGTTGAGCGCGTCAGCGTCTAGACCGATCAACGGCTCCGGGAGTACTGCCAGGTTGTACGCTTCTTCGAGCTCGACCGCACGTAGGATGAGCTCCCGCAGCTGGCGACCGAACGCCGCGCTCATGATTTCCGGATGCTCCTCCAGGATCGTCGTGATCAAGTGGATACCGAACGAGAGGTGGAGCGACTCGTCCTTCAGGACCCAATCGACGATGGTGCACAAACCACGCAACAGGTTTCGCTGCCGAAACGCGAGCGCCAGCGCGAAGCCGGAGTAGAAGAAGATTCCCTCCAAGATCACGAAGTAGCCGACGAGGTTGCGGACGAGTCGCTGCAGTCCCTCGGCAGACTCGACGTCAGGGGCCACCAGCCACTGCTCGGTCAGCTGACGCTGGAATAGCTCTTTCGCCGCGACAGCCGGATGCTCCACGTGCAAGCCGAATACCCGCTCCCGGTCCACCGGCAGCGTCTTGATGACGTACTCGAACGCCATGACGTGGTTCGCTTCTTCCCACGCCTGTCGAGCCAGATACAGCCGGGCTTCCGGAGCCGTCACCGCCCGATAGAGACTGAGCAGCAGGTTGGTCGTGACCAGCGACTCCATCGGATTGAAGAAACCCAGGAACATTTCCACCGCTCGTCGCTCTTCATCGCTCAAGCGCTCATGCCAGTCGCGTACGTCATCGTGCAGCGGAACCTCTTCCGGGAACCAGGTGTTGTGCTTGGCCTGTTGGACATGCGCATAGGCCCACGGGTGACTCAGCGGGAAGAGTTCCACAGCAGCTAGGGGATCGCCTCCGAGCAATCGGCGGGCCATTCTGGTCCCTCCTCGTCCTTCACTGACAACTTTCGCACGACCCATCGAGACCGCAGCTCGCCGGATCGCTCGCCAGCACCTCGCGCTCGGCGAGCTGCACCCATTGCGGGCGACGCCGCGCCTTGTTGACGGCAACCGTGGATTGCTCGATCTCCATGCGTGGACGCACGAAGCAGTAGTACGTGCTCTTGAGCCCCTTGCGCCAGGCCGCCAGATACACCGCACTCATCTGCCCTGGTCGATCAGCCGCATGGTAGAGATTGCGACTGACCCCCATGTCCACCCACTTCTGAACCCGCGCCGCCACTTCGATGTACGACTCCGCCGGCACTTGATAGGCGGTCGGGAAGCGCGCGACGAGGTCGGGTGGACACCCCGGCACCGCTCGCAAGTCCCCACGCGCTGCCACGAGACCGGGCAACAACTGCTCCCAAAGCCCCCGACGCCGGAGTTCGTCGACGAGGATGGGGTTGACTTCCAGGAACTTTCCGGAGAGCGTTTGCCGACTGAAGACGTTCGCATAATACGGATCGAGACTCGGGGTGGTTCCCGCCAGTAAAGCGATGGTTGCGGTCGGTGCCACCGCCATCACGGCACCATTGCGCATGCCCCGCCGCACCCGCTGGCGCAGCGGTTCCCAGTCCAGTCGCCGCGTGCGGTCGACCTCCACCGGCAACCCACGATCGGCTGCAAGTTCATCGAGGGTATCGATCGGAAGAACACCGGCTGCCCAGCGGGAAAAGGCAAAGTTGGGAAACGCGCCTCGCTCCTCCGCCAGTGCGCAACTGGCGCTGATGGCGTGATAGCTGAGGAACTCGGCGATCTGATCCGCCAGATCCGCTGCTGCTGGCTCAGCGTACGAGACAGCGCGGCGGGCCAAGAGCTCGGCGAAGCCCATGAGGCCGAGTCCCACGGGGCGATTGCGCTGGTTGGCTCGCGCCGCGCGCTCCGAGGGATACAGGTTCGCATCGATGACGTTGTCGAGTGCCCGCATCGCCAGCCGCACCGTCGCCGCCAGCTGCTCCCAGTCCAGTTCGCCGGTCGGCGAGCAGTGGCGAGCGAGGTTTACACTGCCGAGATTGCACACCGCCACCTCGTCGCGACTGGTCGGGAGGAAGATCTCCGTACAGAGGTTGCTCGAGTGAATGACACCGATCCCGCGCAACTGAGAACGGAGGTTCCCGGCATCTTTGAAGGTGAGCCAGGGGTGCCCGGTTTCCATCAGGCTCGCCAAGATGGCCAACCACAGCTCGCGGGCGGGCAGGCGGCGCCAGGCTCGTCGGGGGAGCATCCCCGCCTCTGCCTGTCGGCAGAGTTCTCGGTAACGCTCCGAGAACGCGGCACCCACCAGATCTGGGAGCTCGGGCGCAACGATCGGATCGAAAAGGTACCAGAGGTCGTCCGTCTCGACACGCCGCAAGAACTCATCGGGGATCCAGAGCGCGGTGTTGAGCTGATGCGTGCGACGGTAGGGATCACCGGCATTGCGGCGCAGATCGAGGAACGCTTCCACCTCCAGGTGCCACGGCTCGAGGTACACGCACATCGTGCCGCGCCGACGACCACCCTGACTGATCGAGGCGATCAGGGCATCGTACAGGTGAAGAAACGGGATCAGCCCACCGCTCGTCCCGTTGATCCCACGCACGGGAGCACCCGTGGCCCGGATGCGCGTCACGGCCGTGCCGATCCCGCCGGCGTACTTGGCCAGCATCCCGAACTCGTACGCCGAGCCCAAAATGCTTTCCAGACTGTCCTCGACCTCCGCCAGGTAGCACGAGGCCAACTGGTGGTGCGGCGTGCCCGCATTGAAGAGTGTCGGGGTACTCGGCAGATACCGGAGCGAACTCATCAGGTCGTACCAGCGCAGGGCCCAGCTGGTCCGCGTCTCAGGCGGTTCGACCAGCGCCAGCCCCATCGCCACGCGCATGAAGAGCGCCTGTGGTCGCTCGAGCAGCTGGCGCGTCTCCGGATCCCGGACCAGGTACCGATCGGCCAGCGTCGCCAGCGCCGCATAACCGAGGAGCGCGTCACGCGCCGGGTCCAGCGCTCGCGCCAGCACATCGAGCTGGAAGGTACGGAGTCGCGGGTCGAGCGCGCCGCGAGCGATGCCACGCTCGACGAATCGCCGGAAATGCTCGGGATAGGGGAGGGGCGTCCCGTCATCCGCCTCGCGTGCGATCTTTTCCAGGAGCAGCGCCGCTGCTTCCCGCTCGGCCTCGGGCCGATCGGGTAACTGCTGGAGACAGCTCAAGATCCGACTGTCCAGCTCGGCTGCTTCGTCCCGTGCGATCGGTCGGAGGTGGAGAGAACTCGACACCAGGGATACCATCGCACCGCCCTCCTGTTTTTCCGGCCGCCTCGCGCGACCGAGCGGCCAGAGCGGCAGCGAACGGATGCTCCCCCGGGATCGAGCATCCCGAACCGACCACTCCGGCCCGCACCCACCCGCGAGGCACGGCACCGTTCCGAGCGGACGGGTCGGTCTTCGGGCTCGCGGATCGACCTACCAGCTGCACCTTCCCAGCGGTATCCCGCCAGTGGCCCCGGTCAGGATGACCGGCTGCAGCCTTCGTTCCCGCTCACCGCTGCGGGGCAGCGCCGGATTTGCACCGGACTTCCCGGCACCCGTCCGCTTTCCGCTGCTGTACCACAAGAAAAAGGGTCTCTAATGCTCTCGTACCCCTAGATCTTGTGGTCACATGCCCCAGTGTATGCATCAGGCACCCTCCTGACAAGATGTTCCGAAAAGTCACCGCTCTCGTGCTGGCTGCGCCGGTGCTGCCCGCGGTGCAGCGGGATGCTTCGCACTGACTCGTTCCGCGAGACGACGGCGACGCAGCCGTCGGGCACGAGCGCGCAGTCGCGTTGCAGGCGCCTCGAGCGTGCCGAGAAGCCGTGACGACATGGCACGATCGAGAACGCACGCACCGGCAACTGCATCGTGGGGGAGCGGTGTCCCGGCACGGCGACACCGCCCCTCCTGCCTGGGCGAAAGGACCGAGTGGCTGTCGCGGCCGCGCGGCACGGCCACCAGGGAAGCGAACTGGGCACCCCTGCCGCCCGCACCGAGCGACTGGCCCGGCTCGGACCATCGCCTGCGCCTCGACTCCGCTAACTGTCATTCGCCACGACTGGACACGCGCAAGCACATCAGCTTATGATCCTGCTAACGCAGGACAGTGCGATTGGAGGAGGTGCATATGGCACAGCTGACTGTGGTGTTCTTCCCGGAGGGTGCCTACGGGCCGACGAACAACTGTATCGGGATCGGTCGAGCGCTCCAGGAACTCGGCCTCCGGGTCGTCTTCGTCGTCGAGGAATCATTCGCGGGGACACTCGAAGCCAAGGGGTTCGAAGAGCGTCTGATGCGCTTGACGCCGCCTCCTGAGCAACCAGAGGAGCCAGGGCAGTTCTGGAGGGATTTCATCGCCAACACGGCGCCCCACTTCCGGGAAAGCACCTTCGAACAGATCCGCAGCCTGATCGCACCGATCTGGCGCTCGCTCATCGACGGCGCCCTGTACGTCGAGCCGCGGCTGCGCGAGATCTTCGCGGAACTGCGCCCAGACGTGATCGTGGAGGACAACGTCGTCGCCTTTCCCGCGGTCGTCACGGCCGGTGTTCCCTGGGTCCGCATCGTGTCCTGCAACCCGTTGGAGATCCCCGATCCGGACCTTCCACCCGCCCTCAGCGGGTTGCCGACGAACGACCGCTCGGAGTGGGAAGCCTGGCGTCGAGAGTACTGGGACGCGGTCGGTCCGTTGCATGAAGAGCTCGACACCTTCTGCCGGGAGAACGGCGCCCCGCCGCTGCCACCGTTCGAGTTCATCTGGGAGAGCCCCTGGCTCGATCTCTACCTCTACCCGGCCGAACTGGATTACCCGCGGTCGCAGCCGCTCGCGCCGGTCTGGCACCGGATCGACTCCTCGGTGCGCGATACGGAACCACCCTTCGAGTTGCCGGAGCACCTGCGTGAGGGCGGTCCGCTGCTCTACGTCAGCCTGGGCAGCCTGGGCTCAGCCGAGCCGGAACTGATGGGGCGTTTGGTCGACCTCCTCGGGCGCACTGATTACCGGGCGATCGTCAGCCTGGGCCCCCAGAAGGGGAAGCTTCCCCTTCCCGACAACGTCTGGGGAGACGAGTATCTCCCCCAGCCTTCTATCCTCCCGCTCGTCGACGCTGTGATCACCCATGGTGGGAACAATACGACGACAGAGTGCATGCATTTCGGCAAGCCGATGCTGGCATTGCCGCTCTTCTGGGACCAGCACGACAACGCCCAGCGCATTCAGGAGTGCGGCTTCGGCTTCCGCTTCCACCCGTATCGCTTCACGGACGACGAGTTCTTCCGCGCCCTGGAGGATCTCCTGACCAACGAGGAACGGAAGGCCCGGCTCGCGGCTGCCAGTGCACGCATCCAGGCAGTCGACGGTCGGCGCAAGGCCGCTCGCCTCATCGCGGAACTCGCGCGAACCAAGCAACCCATTTCGCGCCCGGCCCTCAGCTGAGCACGCGCGGATGGAGCGATGAGCCAGACACGCGTCTTTGTCGACCTCCCCGCCGCACTCGTCGAGGAACTCCTCGGTCGCACGCCGGAGCTGAGCCGCTCGGTCATCGAGCAGCTGACGAGCCAGCGGACCGAGCGCGAGCGCTGGCGGGATGTCCTGGCCCGCGAACGGTTGCTCGGAACACTGGCAGATCTTCCGGCAGCCCCCACGCCGACCACCTGCGGCGTCGACGGCTCGGTCGCGGTGGAGCGGTTGCTCGCGCACGACCTTCTGGTCGCTGGCGCGCTCGCGATCGAGGGCCTGACACCGCCGAGCGAAAAGCGCTTTTGGCCAGAGCCCCGTCATCTGCTGTGGGTCGAGCTCGTGCCCCACGACGACGCGAACGACGCGCTTGCGCGAGCGCTGATGGCAGCGAGCGAAGTCGAACTGGCGGCCCACGCACCGCATGACGTCGTCTTTCTCGATGGGTCGCTCACGACCCCACTGATCGCCTTCGATCAGGCGCTGCGCGCACTCGCTACACGAGAACTGCCCTCACCGGCCGCACGCGTTTTCCTCGAGGCTTTGCCCGAGCGGCTCGACGACCTCGCTCGTGTCCTGTGTTCAGCCGACCCACCGCGCTGCTGGGTCGGCGTGCCCAAGTACACCGCGCGGCGCGATCTCGCCATTCGGCTCGGCCTGAAGCAACAGTTCGACGACCGAGCGCTCCTGACTATCCTCCTCGCTCCAGGGGAGTTCACATGGCCGATCCCAGTCACCACTGGTCGACGCCCCCACGCGTTCGGACTCGATCTCTTGCCAGACGCCCTCCGCCTGCGCACCAGCTCGTCGATCGAGCGTATGCTGCGCGCGGTCGATCGACTTCGCGTGGTCTATGTGCGCTCTCACCCCTGGTTGCCGGCGCTCCGCCTCGAACTGCACGAGTCCGTCGCTGTCGATTCCAGCCGATTGGCCAGCGTACTCCAAGCCGTTCACGACCAGACCGCGAGCGGGAAGCTTCGGGAACCGTTTCCACTCTACTTGGCTGACCGAATGGTACGCTCGCTCCGTCGCGCGACGCGAGCGCTCCGGCATGCTGTGCGCGAGGCAGCTGCGCGTGGGTATCCTGTGCTCGACGACGTGTTTCTCGCTCTGGAGAGCTACCGCAGCGAATCGCTCTCATCGCCATGAGCAGCATCGCCCTACTGCACGATGGTACCGAACCGATCGGTGTGCTCGGCTCCCCCTCATCCACGGGCCAGCTCACGCTGGAGTTGCTCGATGCAGCGACCCGGCGCAAGCTGGTCGGCGAACTGGTCCTCCTGCCCTTCGTCCAGGACGGGGTGCGGCATTATGCGCTCGGACAGATTACCGAGATCGTCCTGCGCAATGTCTGGCACGAAGATCCGACGATCCGCAGCCTGGTGCGGCAGCGTGGACGGATCGACGCGGTGAGCGAGCGACAGGACACTCATCAGGGAATGCTGGCGATCAGCGCCGTGTTCGCCGAGGATGGAACCGGTTTCCGCCCCTCGATCCTCGGCACGGTCCCTCCCACCGGCACACCGATCTTCGCTGCGGGAGACGAAGTTCTCGATCAGTTGCTCGCCCATGCTTGAGCCGAACTCTTCTATCTCGGTCGCGTCTACGGTTCGGGACCCAAGCTTCCGCTCTGGTTCAAACATTTCGGTCGCGGACCCCGCGGGGCCGGTGAGGCGTACCACGTCGGTATCTTCGGCAAGACCGGGTCAGGAAAGTCCGTCCTGGCCAAGATGCTCCTGCTCGCCTATGCGCGGCACCCGGAGATGGCGCTCCTGGTCATCGATCCGCAAGGCGAATTCAGCAAGGATCTCCGTGACCGATCCGCCCCGGGTGGCTTCCCTCTTCCGCTGCGCACCGTCCTGCACGACGCGCTGGGCCGCGTCGCCGTCGTCCTCTCGGTTCGCGACCTCATCCTCGACCGTTGGGAACTGCTCGAAGAGCTGCTCGTGACCTCGGAATTCTTTGACAAGCTTTCTTTCGGTGTCCGCGAAAACCGTCAACTCGCTGCCCGCGAGATCGCGCAGGGTCTGCGCAAGCAGGGAGTGCAACTCGGTGATCTGTACGAACTAAAGACTTTCCAACGAGTGCTGTCGATCCTGCGCGACGAACAAGTCCAGCGTGTTTTCTACCGCTCAGCGAACGCTCGCGCTCGTTTCCAGTACATGCTGCAGCGAGTCGATCCTCGCGAGCTCTACTCGCACTCCTGGCGACCACTGGCCCTGCTCTTCAGTGACCGCAGAAATCCACGCGCTCGCACGATCGAGCGGGTCCTCGATGGTCTCTTCCGACCCACCGATCGGTTGATCATCTCTCTCGATCTATCGGGAGCAGATCCTGCCAATCAGCACGAGCAGGTTCTCTGGGACGAGACGATCCAAGAAATCGTGATTCGGCGCCTTTTGGAGGGGATTCGCGCTGCTGCCGAACAGGCCTATGCCCGGTCGGAAAATCTCAACACGCTCATCCTGATCGACGAAGCGCACCGTTTGGCACCCTCCGGCTACCTCGACCCCGAGTCGCCCCGAGCGCAAATCCGTACGCTGCTCATCGATGCGGTGCGCACGACACGGAAGTACGGGGTCGGCTGGTTGCTCATCAGCCAATCGCTCGCCAGTCTCCATCCGGAGATCGTCTCGCAGCTCCGCATCGCCTTCTTCGGTTATGGGCTGGGACTCGGTCAAGAGTATCGTGCCCTGGAGAGTTTTGCTGGAGGTGACGAGCACGCGCTCGCCTTGTATCGTCTCTTCCGCGACCCACACTCGAGCTTCGATCCGACCAGTCGCGTCTACTCCTTCATGACGGTCGGGCCAGTCTCACCACTCTCCTTCGCCGGTACACCGCTCTTTTTCAACGCTTTTACCGATGTCCAGGAATTCTTGACCGCCAACGGTCTCGTCCCGGCGACCCCACACTGACCCGTCCGCACCACTCTTCCCAGGCAATCGCGACGCGCCGGAGGCCGATCGTCACCGCGCCGCGAGGACGCTGCTCTCCGCGCCGATTCGGCCGGTCTCTCGTCCTTCCCAACCAGCGGGCGTGAACCGGCGCAAGCGCAGCGAGTTCGACACCACGAAGACCGAACTCAATGCCATGGCCAGGCCAGCCAGCATCGGGTTCAAAAGCCCGGCGGCTGCGACAGGGATGAGCACGGTGTTGTACGCGAACGCCCAGAAGAGGTTCCAGCGGATGGTCGCCAGTGTCCGTCGAGCGAGCTCCAGCGCGACCAGAATCCCATGCAGGTCCGGTCGCACCAGCACGACGTCACCAGCCTCGAGCGCGACATCCGTTCCGCTCCCCATCGCGATCCCGACGTCTGCCTGGGCAAGGGCAGGAGCGTCATTGATCCCATCACCGACCATGCCGACGATCTGGCCCTCTTCCTGGAGCGCACGGATGACGCTCGCCTTCTGGTCAGGCAGGACATTGGCCCAGACCTCGTCGATGCCGACCGCCCGTGCGATGCTGCGCGCTGTCCGCTCGTTGTCGCCGGTCAAGAGCACGACGCGTAGACCACGGTCCCGCAACGCGCGCACGACGGTCGGCGCTTCCGGGCGCGGCCGATCGGCGAGCCCGATGAGACCTGCGAGAGTACCATCGACCGCCACCGCAATCACCGTCTTGCCGGCTGCTTCGAGTGCCGCTGCGTCCTCGCTCGCTGGCTCGACGGTGACGCCGCGCTCCTGGAGAAAGCGCATCGTACCGACGAGGAGCATGCGCTCCGCGACCAGCGCTTCCACACCGCGGCCCGGGAACGCCTCGAACCGCTCCACCGACGGCACCGTCGAGTCGTTCTCCAGCGCGGCCTCGATGACCGCCCGCGCCAGCGGATGCTCGCTACGCGATTCCGCCGCCGCGGCGAGTCGCAGGAGTTCCTCGGCGCTCCAGCCCGCAACCGGGACGACGTCGGTCACGGTCGGTCGCCCGAGCGTGAGCGTGCCGGTCTTGTCCAGGACGATCGTCGTGAGCCGCTCCATGCGCTCGAAGACCTCGGCACGCTTCACGAGCACGCCGAGTTCCGCACCGCGACCTGTCCCCACGATGACGGCAGTTGGTGTGGCCAGTCCCATCGCGCAGGGGCAGGCGATGACGAGCACCGCGACAGCCGGCAACAAACCCCGCAATGGATCACCGGTTACTAGCCACCATCCCGCGAAAGTGAGGAGCGCGATCACGATCACCGCCTGCACGAAGACGCTCGCCACGCGATCGACCAGGGACTGGATGGGAGCCTTCGAGCCCTGAGCATGCTGGACGAGACGGACGATCTGAGCGAGCACCGTCGCCTGCCCGACAGCGGTTGCCTGGAGGACGAAGGTGCCCGTGGTGTTGAGCGTCCCGCCCCACACGCGATCACCCGGGCCCTTCTCGACCGGCAGGCTCTCCCCGGTCAACATGCTCTCGTCGACCGCCGAGCGTCCCTCGATGACGAAACCATCGACCGGAATCCGCTCGCCAGGCCGCGCGACGACGAGATCACCGGGCAAGACCTCGTGCACCGGAATCTCGATCTCGCGACCCCCGCGCCGGACACGCGCCGTCTTCGGCTGCAATCCGAGCAGTCGCCGCACGGCCGACGTCGTTTGCCCCCGCGCCCGCGCTTCGAGATAGCGGCCCAGCAAAATCGCCGCGATCACCACTGCCGCGACGTCGTAATAGGTGTGACCGACATGCGCGTGCGGTGCCCAGAGGGCCGCAAGCGTACTGGCGAGCGAGGAGAAGAAGGCAGCACTCGTCCCCAAGCTGACCAATGTGTCCATCGTAAACTGGCCGTGTCGCAGATTGTGCAGCGCCGCGAGGTGGAAGCGGCGTCCCAAATAGCCCCACACCGGTAGCGTCGCGACGAGCAGGACGATGCTGGACCACCGCGATGGCGGCACGAACATGTTCAGTGCCACGACTGGCAGCGCGAGCACCCAGGCCAGAATGACTTCGTCGCGCAGCCGCCGGAGCTGACGCGCACGACGTTGCTCCGCCTCGTCGCTCGCCTCGGCTACCGCCGGAACGGTCGGAACGATCGCCGCCTGGTAGCCAGCCGCTTCGACAGCGCCGATCAAGGCATCGAGGCTCGTCGTGCGCGGATCGTAGCGAACCAGCGCACGCTCGCTCACCAAGTTGACGCTCGCCTCGAGCACTCCAGGTACCCGGCTCAGTGCTCGCTCCACGCGGCGGACACACGAGGCACAGGTCATTCCCTCGATAGCCAACTCGACCGTCGCTGCTGCCTCTGCTTCACGGACGGGAAGGGTCGCGAGCGGCCGAGCGTGATAGCCAGCGCGCTCGATCGCCGCAGTCAGTTCTTCCACCGCGACATCTGGCCGACTCAACGTCACCGCCGCCTCTTCGGTCGCGAGGTTGACGCTCGCTTCCGCGACACCCGGCACCGAGGCGAGCGCTCGCTCCACCCGGCGCACGCAAGAAGCACAGGTCATCCCCTCGATGGCCAGGCGCACGACTGGAGTCGAGTCGGCTGGTCGCTCTTCCCGCGGATCGCTCATCGTGTCCCCCTCGGCCGTTCAGCCCACGCTGCGGGTGAAACGCTCGATCGCTTCCGTCAGCTCCTGAATCGCTGCTTCCTTGTCTTCAGCTTCCAGCACGCACCCGCGGATGTGATCTTCCAACAGCACCAGACCGACGCTCCGGGCAGCCGCGATCACCGACGACAGCTGCACGAGGATGTCCACACAGTAGCGATCCTCTTCCACCATCTTGATGATGCCGCGCACTTGACCTTCCATCCGGCGCAGGCGGGCGAGGATGCGCGCCTTGTCCGCACGGTAGGACTCGACTCGTCGCTCGCAGCCGGGTCCCTCTCGTCGCTCGTCCATCACTCCTCCATATACCCCTCTAGGGTATATTCTCTCTTCAGCATACACGACCGTGGTCGAGCCGACAACGAAAAACTCGAGGTGGACGCTCTCGAGCGATATCCGACTGGCCTCAGCAGTCTTGCGCACCAACGCCGAGGGATCGGCGTCACGGGAAATGGCACGCTGACGAGACAAGAGACGGCTACTCGCCGTCACCAACTCGACGGGTAGCAGAGAACGAAGAACTCGATCCCACTCACGGCAAGAGACGCAGCCCGCCGTTCGCGAACTCGGCTCGCGTACTGAGTTCGGCGCACAGGCGACGCATTCGTTCGCACTGGCGCGCCGCGCGCAGCGGATCGGAGCGACGCGCTTGAAAATCGACGATGACCGTTGGCACCAGCTGGATTTCGCGGACAGCGTTTCCCTCGACTACCACGAGGAACACGAACGACTCGTCGTTGCGCTCGACCTCGTCGACCGCGTAGTCATCGACGAAGTCGCCACAGCTGTAGAGGATCGCACCCCCCTGGTAGAACTCGACGCCACGCGTGATGTGCGCGCTGTGCCCGTACACGATCCGGGCACCAGCCTCGACGAGGGTGCGTCCGGCACGGACGTGTTCGGGCAGCGGTCGCTCACCCCAGTTCGGTCCCCAGTGGTAAGAGACGATCAGCACGTCGACCCGCTGCGCGGTCTCCCGCACGAGCCCGCCGAGATCGTGAAAGCGCGGATCAGCAGGATCGCACGGTACGTAGAAGATACCAGGAAGACCAGGCCGCGCTTCCCACTCCGGCTCGTTGTCAGTGACCGCGATGAGTGCGCAGGAAAGGCCGCCGACGGCGAATCGGGCTGGTCGGCGTGCCTCGGCAAGATCGTGTCCAGCACCGGCGCGAGCGATCCCAGCCCGATCCAGTGTCTCCAACATCTCCGACAGTGCTCGATCACCGAAGTCCAGGACATGATTGTTGGCCAGCGAGACCGCGGTGAGCTGAGCGGTCTTTAGCACCGCCACGTTCTTCCGATCGCTCCGGAAGACGAAGCGCTTGCCAGGCCACGGCTCACCGGTATCGGCGAGCACGCATTCGAGATTAGCGATACGGGCATCGGCTGCCAGCAAGATAGACAGGACATCGCCCCAGGGATAGGCCGGCGACGCATCGCGCAGGACGCGATTGACCAACCGGCCCAGCATCACATCCCCGATTAGCGCGATCCGAATGGCCTGCATGGCCGATCGTCCACCTCAGTCCGAAGGAGCTGCCAGGCCCTGCAACTCCAGAGTCCGTACCAGACCGGTTGTCCGGTCGATGACCCGGACCGCATGGTTGTTCGTGTCGGCGACATACACCCGATCGAACGTGGTAGCCAAACCGCCTGGTTCCCAGAAGCGCGCTCGCTCGGGTGGGCCATCCTCATGTCCCGGCTGGCCGGTGCCCAACCAGCTCGAGCAACGACGGGCCACAGGATCGAGTCGCTTGATTTTGTGATTGTAGGTGTCAGCGACGAGCAGTTCCTCACCGGTCCAGGCCACGTCGAGCGGATGCTGCAGGAGTACGGTATCTCCTGTGCCGTCACGATCACCGAAATCGAAGAGTCCGGTGCCCACGAGACGACCGACCTTGGGATTCGGCGTGCCGGGCAGATCGACCGTGCGGATGGCACTGGCCTCCGGACAGGCGACGTAGAGGGCGCGATCGTCGCTCGCCAGGCCGGAGGGCTGGGCGAACCAGGCGCGCTCGAGCGGTCCTCCCTGGATCCCCTCCATCCCCGAGCCGGCATACGGCTGGATGATGCCGCTGGCGAGATCGAGCACCCAGATCTGGTGACTACCAGCCATCGCCACGAAGAGCAACCCCCTCCGATGCCAGAGCGCCCAGGGAGAGCGCAGGTTGACCTGATGGGCTGGCCCCGCACTGAGCATCCCCTGCCCGAGCCGACCGGTTCCGGCGAGTGTCTCGACAGTGCCTGCCGCCAAATCGATGCGACGGATGGCATGGTTGCCCCGGTCAGCGACGAAACAGGTCTCGCCCACCAACGCGATCCCTTGCGGCTCGCGAAAGCGCGCTTCAGCGAACGTCCCGTCCACGAGACCTGGTCGACCGTCTCCGATCACTGCCGTCACTGTCCCGTCCAGCCGAGCGATGACCAGCCGGTGATGCCCCGTATCGCTCACCACGAGCCGGTCTCTGCCGGGATCGACCGCCAGCTTACCGGGGAACGCGAGCGGTCCCTGTGGGCGTTCCAGCAGCGAGAGCAGCGCGAAGGGCTCGCTCGTCGTCACTCCCGTGCGCGCGAGCAAACGCCCGACTGCTCGCACCAGACTCTCGGCGGAGATCTCACCCTCGTGAATACCGAGAAGATACCCGTCCGGACTCAGGAACACCAAGGTCGGCCAGGCGCGGATCGCGTAGCTGCGCCAAATCTGGAGGGCTGGATCGTGCACGACTGGATGCGTGATCTCTTCGCGGAGAACAGCCTGACGGACATTCTGCGGTTCACGTTCGTTGGGAAACTTAGGTGAATGGACACCGATGACGACGACTTGGGTCGGATACCGTTCCTCGACCGCCCGCAACGCGGGCAAGACATGCAGGCAGTTGATTCAGCAATACGTCCAGAAATCGAGGATCACCAGGCGGCCACGTAGGTCAGCGAGCTCGAGCGGTCGTCGGACATTCAGCCAAGCGAGTCCGGGAGGAAAATCGGGCGCGCGGATCGGACCGAGATCCTCATCCCATCGTCGCATGCTCATCCCCCGTTCGTCGGTCGCACTCTCCTTCCAGCATAACAAGTCTGCTCGTCGCCCGATGCAGTGAGCGGACAGCCATCGGGCGCCATCTCGGATCGCCCGCGACTTGCGGCGGGAACGAACAGCACGCGGCGTGCGGCATGGGTTGTGTCCCCCGGAGTCGGGGAAATGGTCCGCTCTCATGCTCGCCCATGGCAGGGCGACGTCGCAGGCGTGATCGAGCCATCACGAAGAGACGGGGATTGTGCTTTCGGCAGCCCTTCAGCGCTTTCAGCAACATGACGATATCATCGGGTAGCGACAACGGTGGGAAGCTGGTCGGATAGGGAGGAAAAGGAAGGCAAATGCAGAGCGAGCGTCATCGTGCTGTCTGCCAGTGTCGAGTTTCAGCGACGAACATAGGAGGAGTATTATCGGGAGACCGCCTCCTGCTCTGGCCGCCCATGATGCACACCGCGACCAAGCTCGCCGACATTGCGCAGGAGCTCTCCCTGGAGACCTCATGGGGAGAAGGGCGGAGCTGGCTCACGGTCCACTTCCCCGAGCAACCAGCTCTGCAAGAGTTCCTCCGAGTAGCCCTCGACCGCCTGACGGACCAAGAACTCGACAGCACGCAAGCCTTGGTCGGAACCGCCGCGAGCCCGCTCGCAGCCGAGATTCCCTCGATCAAACCTTTGCGTCGCCTGGCTGCCGCACTGGAAAGTATCTGGTTCGAGGAAGTACTCGCCACTGGACAACTGACGTGCGCCTTCCAACCGATCGTCAACGCTTCGGATCGTCGAACCGCGGGTTACGAGGCCCTGTTGCGTGCCCGTCGACCTGATGGAACCATCCTGAGTGCCGCAGAGATTCTCCGAGCCGCCCGCGCACTCGATCGCATCACGACTCTCGATGTTCGGGCAAGAATTCTCGCGCTCGAGCAGGCCAAGAAGCACGAACTCGATGGCTTGCTTTTCATCAACTTCACACCGAGCGCCATCTACGATCCAACCACGTGCCTCCAGACCACATGGGCCGCGGCGGAACGGCTCAGGATCGATCCGGGGAAGGTCGTCTTCGAGGTGATCGAGAGCGAATCGCTGACCAATCTGCGCCACGCAGCTGATGTTCTCGCTGCCTATCGCCAGCGCGGTTTCCGGGTGGCCCTCGATGATATCGGCTCCGCTCATTCAGGCTTGGTATGGCTGAGCGCACTCCAACCGGACTTCGTCAAGATCGATCGTCAATTGACAGCGGGGCTCGCCGCTGACGTTGCGAAGCGCGCGATCGTTGCCAAACTCGCCGAACTCTGCCGGCAGATCGGGGCACGGACGATCGCCGAGGGACTCGAGGACGAGGCTGACGCATCCGTGGCGGTCGAGCTGGGAGTCGACTTCCTGCAAGGGTATCTCTTCGGCCACCCACAAATCCCGGAGGAAATGAGCGACAGCTGAATTGCGCCGGATCAGCGGGGGAGGAGCAGAAAACTGCCCCCATCGGCCCCCTTGACAAGCCCCCGGGGGCCTCGCTTACACTCGCCGTGTGCGATCCACCTCATGACGGTGCCCCGCGATCCCCACCCACCGTCAGGCTGGATACGCCCGGGCGTGGCTGCCCCCGTTACCGAGCAGCCATCGGTTCGACACTGGAGGAGTCGTATGAGTACCGATCGTTTGCTGGGCGATGCGTATTTCGCCCAGAGCCGGCAGCTTTTCGAGCGGATCAGTCGAACGATCGCAGGTGGCGAGAGTTCCTACGCACGGTTGAAGAAGGGTTTGGAACTCTGCTTCGATCACGGTGAGGGCTCCCACTTCTGGGACATCGATGGTCACGAGTACATCGACTACAGCCTCGGCTATGGTCCCCTGATCTTCGGTCACAAGCCGAAGCGAGTGATCCAGGCGGTCATCGAGGCGATCGAGCGCTACGGAACGATCTCCACGTTCCCGTACGAACTCGATGCCGAAGTCGGCGAGCTGTTCACAGAACTTGTCCCAGGAGTCGATCTCCTGCGGTTCGCCAACTCCGGTACCGAGGCGACCATGGCGGCCGCACGCTTGGCGCGGGCCTATACCGGGCGACCCAAGATCGTCCAGATGGAGGGTGCCTATCACGGGTGGGCCGATACCCACCTGTGGTCCAGCCATCCCGACGTCTGGCGTCCACAGCTGCGGCCCTACAGCCCGCGGCCGATCCCCGGCTCGCGCGGGATCCCGGAGGTCTACGGGGAAGCGCTCTTGATCGCCCAGTACAACGACCGCGAGAGCCTCGAACGGCTCTTCGCCGAGCATGGAAACGAGATCGCTGCTGTTCTCGTCGAGCCAGTGCAGTGCAACTCGGGTGTCATCCTGCCGGAGCCTGGCTACCTCGAGTTCCTGCGCGAGATCACCCGCTCCTACGGCGCGCTGCTCATCTTCGACGAAGTGATCACCGGTTTCCGGCTCGCTCCCGGTGGCGCCCAAGAGCGCCTGGGCGTGATCCCCGATATCGCGACGTACGCCAAGGCACTCGGTGCTGGTTTCCCGATCGCCGCGTTCGGCGGCTCTCGTGAGGTCATGCAACTCGAGGCGACCAATCAAGTCATGCACGGCGGTACGTACACAGCGAACGTCGTCGCGCTCGCGGCCGCACGCGCCGTGCTGACCGAGATGAAGACGCGCCGCGACGAACTCTGGGCCGTCCTCAACGGGTTCGGTGAGCGCGTTCGCGAGGGATTGCGCGAGGCCTGTGAAGCAGCCGGCCTGCGCTGCATCGTGCAGGGGATCGGACCAGTCTGGCACATCTTCTTCGCCAAGCCGGACGCTCCCGCGCTCGACCGGATCCGCAACTATCGCGAAGCGCACGCCTACACCAGTATCGACATCTACGATCGCTTCAACCGGGCGATGCTCCGACGCGGCGTCTACTTCCACCCCTATCACCTGGAGCGGTGGTTCATCTCGACCGCACACAGCGAGAGCGATGTGCAGGCGACGCTCCAAGCTGCCCACGAGGCCGCCTTGGAAGTCGCCCGGTCGCTGCGGGAGCAGCCAGCGGCCGACCCCGCCAGCCTGGCGATGCCCGGCATCGCCCAGTGAGTGCGCGTCACGCAGCGTGATGGAGCGGGCGGGGAAAGTTCCCCGCCCGCTCCGACGTGTCGGTGGCCTGCTCGTCCAGCTCAGACGCGCTGCTTCTGGAAATACTCCCGATTCTTCTGAAGGTAATGTCGCCACTGCTCCGGCAGATCATCCTCGAAATAGATCGCCTCGACCGGACACACCTCGGCGCAAACCCCGCAATCGATGCACTCGTCAGGATTGATGAAGTACTGGTCTGCTTCCGGATCCGACTTGATGCAATCGACCGGGCAAACCTCGACGCAAGAGGCATCCTTCACGCCGATGCACGGCTCTGCGATCACGTACGTCATCGATGCCGCTCCTCCACCCTACTCGTTCACGCCATCGCGGGCGCTCGCCAACCGCCGTTGGTTGCCCCGCAAGTGTACACAGCCGACCGGGCGGAAACAAAAAGCGGGGCGCAGGACGCCCCGCCCCGAGCGATCCCTCTCCGCTTATCGCGGGATAGCACCCCGCGAGTAGAGCCACTTGACGAAGCGCAACCGGTTCCACTGCTTTCGGGAATCCATGTACTCGATGTAGGGGTACATGTCCCGCAGCTCCCGCAGCCGGGCGATCTGATCGGGCGTAAACCCCATCGCCTCCAGCTGCAGAAGATCGAACTGCTCATCGGGGCGCGGCGTCAGTGCCTTGTATCCCGTCATCGCTCGCCTCCCTGTCCACGCGCGCCCCCGCGCGCGGTGTCGAGTCGCCACCGTCTCCGATGAGATCGGCCGACTCGCACCAGAAGTATAGCAGAGAACCGCCCGGCTCTCCGCTCAGGCCTCGCTGGCCGATTCCTCGCTGGCTGTCTCGGCAGCCTCTTCCTCGACCAGGAGCGCGCGCCGCTCGAGCCGCTTGCGTCGCCGCTCTTCCTTCTTCTTGCGCGGCTGAACCTGTGCCTTCTCCAGTCGTCGCATGAACCGCTCGACCTGACCGGCCGTGTCCACGATCCGCTGCTCTCCCGTAAAGAACGGATGGCACTTCGGGCAGAGCTCGATCCGGAGCACCGGTTTGGTCGAGCCGGTCGTCCACGTATTGCCACAGGTGCAGATGACCGTGGCCTGTGGATAGTACTGCGGATGGATCCCCTTCTTCATGCTGTCGCGCTCCCCGCCGGAGCAGGCAGTGTCCGCCCGACCGGCTCCGGATAGACGCTGACCCGCCGCTTATCGCGCGAAATCGGCTCGAACTTCACGTACCCATCGATCAGGGCGAAGAGCGTGTAGTCCCGCCCCATTCCCACGTTGCGCCCCGGGCGGAAGACCGTTCCACGCTGGCGGACGAGCACGCTACCCGCCGGCACGAACTGCCCATCGTACCGCTTGACGCCCAGCCGCTTGGCTCGGCTATCGCGCCCGTTCCGAGTCGACCCGCCACCCTTCTTGTGCGCCACAGCCCAACCTCCTCGCTCTGTCGCTCAGGACGCTGCTCCCACTTCGATCGCTTCCACCTGCAAGCGCGTATAGCGCTGCCGGTGGCCAGTCTTGCGGCGATAGCGCGTCTTCGGCTTCATCTTGAAGACGATCAGCTTCGGCCCTTTTACCTGATCGAGCACCCGGGCCACGACCCGCGCTCCCGGGACGACCGGCTGACCGACCGTCACCGTCCCGTCGCGCTCGACCAGCAGGACCTCCTCCAGCGTGACCGCCTGGCCGGGCTCGACCGGCAGTTTCTCGACTTCGATGACGTCGCCGACGCGCACTCGGTACTGTTTGCTTCCTGTCCGGACGACCGCGTACACGCCCGTTCCTTCCCGTGGGTCCATGCACGACAACGCGTGGGCGATTCACCCACAGACGATAAGCCTAACGCGTGCATGCCGCAACGTCAACGTGGAGCGCGGTTCCGACAACACCCGCAAATGCTTTCCTCCGTTCGCGGGACGCAGACCGAGCAGGTTATGCCCATCTCCCGTGCCGCCCTGTGCAGACGGCTCGATCGTACCGGAATCATGACCGACTCTCCATCATCTTGCATGGGCGAATCGGAGTCGGCCCCAGTCTCTCGCGCTCCGAGGAAACCACGACATGGTGGGAAAGCGCTGCCCCCAGTTGCTGGCGCTGGTCCAGCAGGACGAGACCGGATCGGTGGCCGACTCCAGCGCATCGACTCGGAGCGAGAATGGGTCCCGAGCAGGGCACCACAGACTAGTACCCTGCTCGGTTCCCCGCGCTGACGCGACTAGAACTTGACGAGTGGTCCTCCCGTAAGCTGTGTCCAAAGGAAGTTGACGAAGAAGAAGCCAAAAAAGATGGTATTACCGAGCAGGAGGAGATACGACCACCAGCGGAGCCGCGCTGGTCGCGGCAAGCGCCGGTTCAGGTACATGAGCAAGAAGGGGAAGACCAACGCACCGAGGTTCGCCATGTTCGCCGAGATCAGGATCAGTTCCGTCGGCAGGGCCTGGAAAATGAGAAAGCTGATCACGATCAGCAACACGATCATGAAGGGATAGTAAAAGCGACGCGGGTCACCGGCGATCGCGCGCCGGAAGGCTGGGCTGAGTCCATACAACCCGTCCGACATGTTGCGCACGAGCGACTCGAAGACACCGAGTTGTGTGCTGAAGAGGATGAAGAAGCCCACGATCAAAGCCCAATAATAGAGCAGCGTCCCATACTCTCGGCCCAAGACATCAGCTGCGAAGGTCGGCATGCTGGCCCGTGTCGGCTTCTCGATACCAGGCAGATTGGCCAAGTGATAGACGAGGAGGGTCGTCAAATACATGCCGATGAGCGCACCACCGAAGAACACGACCCACTGGTCCAGCAGCAACAGCCGGAACCAGCGCTTCCAGCGACGCTCGTTCTCCGGGGTATCTGGGAAGGTCACTCCACTGGCCAGCACTTCTTCTTGCTTGCCGCCGACGAGTGCGGCGATGAAACCGACTCGGGATCCCATGCCATAACCATGATCGCGGTAGTAGTTCATGTTATACCAGTTGAGTCCCGAGGCCAGCGCGGTGTAGCCAGCGAGGCCCCCGAGCAGTGTCGCATCGACGCCGGACGGCGGAAGAGCGGGCGTGAGCAAACCGATCAGCGCTGTCCCCCAGGTCGAAAAAGGAACGACAAGAAGATTGACGATCAACAGCGTGATCAAAACGAAGCCGACAACTACCCAGTTGACCAACTCCAGCGTGCGCGCGATCTTGCGACCGAAGAGCACGAGCAGGAAGACGATGACCATGAGCAGGACCGCGAGCCAGCGTGCCGTCGTTCGCTCGCTCGGCTGATCCACTAGGCTCCCTGTCAAGAGGACATAAAGCCCCTCGCCAGCACCGGCAGCCCAGCCACCCCAAATGTTGGCGAAGTAGACCATCAGGAGCGCGAGCGGCACCCACAACCACCAACCCGGCGGCACTCGTGCCCAACCCAACACCGGCACCTCACCCGTCGCCATGATGTAGCGCGTGATTTCCACATTGTAGAAAGTCTGAAGAAGCGCCGAAAGCAAGATGACCCAACCGATCCCGACGAAGCCGTACTGGGCGACGGCGAGCGGCCCCAGCAGCCACTCGCCGGACCCGATGGACAGGCCGAGCGCGATCAGACTCGGACCGATCACCACCGTGATCGCTTCCTTGACACCGATGCGTGGAACCTTGAAGACCTCCTCCGGCTCCGGCAGATCGACCAACGGCAGTGGAGGGCGACTGGTGCCGAGCTGGACAGCTTGACCAACCGCACCACCATCACCACTAGCGCTCACCTTCTACCCCCTTTCACTGATGAACGAACCTCACTGGCACGACCGTCAGGACCTCTGTGATTGACCCCGCCGAGCAGGCCTCCACCACGAGACCGCTGCGTCGATCGTCAGTGCCTCCGCACCGCTTCTTGACGACGAGTCGGATACCCTGCTCGACTCGAGCGTCCAATCGGTTGCTGGACTCGTCATGCACTCTAAAGCTTTCCTCTCAGCGTGTCAAGAGATCAGCGGCTGTCTCTCGGCATCTGTCGGCGTGACGGGACACTCTCGACGGGCGGCATAACGACCACACGCTCCGAGTCCGGCGGAATGCTGCCGGCGATCGCGAGCGTGGCAGCTGATGCTCGAGCGCGATGCTTGACAGCTGGCTTCCCTTTTGCGATAGTGAAACCGAGCTCGCGATGGCGAGCGGTGCAGCGATGAAAGGAAGGGTCAGGGTGCACCTCCGCATGAGGCACAGGTCCAGGACAGTGGCTATCCGGTACGCCGCTCGTTGGACCGTGTGCAGCATGATCAGGAGGTTGCCATGGCTGTCCCGACCGCACGAAAGCTCTTCCATCTGCTCGTCGATTCCGACCTCGCCCCCGAGCAAGCGATCGCACTGATCGACTTCGCGGCTCACCTCAAGGCACAGCACCGGGCTGGCGAACCGCAGCATCATCTTCTCCGCGGCAAGACACTCGCCATGATCTTCCAAAAGCCCTCCACCCGGACTCGCGTCGCTTTCGAAGCCGGGATGGCTCAGCTCGGCGGGCACGCCCTCTACCTCTCCACAAACGACCTCCAGCTCGGGCGCGGCGAAACGATCGCCGATACCGCGCGCGTCCTCTCGCGTTACGTCGACGGCATCATGGCCCGCGTCTTCCGACATGCGGATGTCGTGGAACTCGCTACCCATGCCTCGGTTCCCGTGATCAACGGTCTCTCCGACCTCGTCCATCCCACGCAAGCCCTGGCCGACATGTTGACGATCAAGGAACAGTTCGGTGGCTGGAGCGGTCGGACGCTCGCCTATCTCGGGTGCGCCAACAACATGGCTCACTCGCTGGCCCTTTCCGGTGCTCTCGTCGGGCTGTCCGTCCGCATCGCCACGCCACCCGGCTGTCGCCCGGATCCCGTGATCATCGAGCGCGCTCGGACGATCGCGACCAGAACCGGCGGACGCATCGAGGTCGCCACTGACCCGTACGAAGCCGTGCGCGGTGCCGATATCATCTATACCGACGTCTGGGTCAGCATGGGCCAAACGGTCTCCGACGACGTGCTCCGCGCGCTGGAAAACTACCGCGTGACGCCCGAGATCATGGCGTCCGCTGCGCCGCACGCGGTTTTCATGCACTGTTTGCCGATGTTCCGTGGGCAAGAGGCCACAGCCGAGGTCGCGGACGGCCCGCAGTCGATCATTTTCGAGCAAGCAGAGAACCGACTCCATCTCCACAAGGCGTTGCTGGTCGAGCTATTGAGCGATGCGGGCCCCGGCGTTCTCCGTTGAGCGCACAACGCCGAAGACACAGTGATCGCGGACAAACGCGCAGCGATGTCCAGAGAGGAGGCCATCATGTCCGGTCTCACCGGAGCACCACCGCACCTGCCGAGGGAGATCGCTGGCTGGGAATGCCATTGGCAGATGCGATCAGCCGAACTCGAAATCACCGGCCGGCGACTCGACCGACGCTCCGCCAGCATCGGGCAGGCGCTCGCGGGACGGATTCTCGTCCGTCGCACCGCGTCGGGCTGGGACGTCGAAACGCGACTGTGGATACTCGAGGACCTCGCCGAACACCAGCGCTTGCGGACCCGTCGGGGAACAGCAGCCACGCTGAGCGAGTTGCACGACCTCCTGGTCGATGCCGGTCTCCCCAGCGAACTCGCTCTGTCCATCAGCGAGGCAGCCTCTTCCCTCTGACCGGCCGCCTCGGTCGGCCGCTCCAGCGTGCAGCCAGTCGGGATCGGCGCGCATCGTTGGTGCGTCAAGCCTGGTCGGGAACAGCTCTCGCACGCGGGCGTCGGGCAGGTTCAGCAGCCGTGCATGCTCGGTGCCACTGACCAGCGACGCTCCCACGACCGCACGTCAGTCCCAAATCATCTGGTCGAGACAGTATAGACCGAAAAAGCCCGAGCAGCCTTTCGGTCGTGCAGGCACGAGAAGAACGTGAACCAGAACCGGTGGATCGAGAACGGGGAAAACTCGCCGGAATACTCCTCGGTGGGGAGAGAGGGATTCGAACCCCCGACGCGCACGAGCGCACCGATTTTACAGACCGGCCCCTTGAACCACTCGGGCATCTCCCCAACGGTACCACCGCGAGTATAGCACACATGTTCTATTCTGTGCAAAGTGATCGTCCAACCTATCGCTCCGTTTCCGAGGTTCACGACGCTCGCGCGCGGCGAGAAGCGTCGGTGGCGCGAGGGAGCCGACTCGGCGCAACTCAGGTCAGGCGAACCACTCGATCTGTCTTTCTCTCGCCTGGCGGATGCCTGCTCGATCACGGACTGCTGACCGGCACGACGCTGCGGCGAGCGTCGATGGTCACGCCGCGATACCCAGGGCAATTCACTTGGTCGTCTCTCGGTTCGCCACTTCGCACCCTCGAGGCGAACGCTCGCGGGTCCGAAGACTTCCCCGAGATACGGAGCGCGACACCCGGTTCGCCCGAGCGCGTCTTCCGTCACCGCTGGTCTCACAACGGCTCTCGGCTCGTGCTCTCGCTCGCTTGCCGAACGGGGCGGACCGTGCCAGGATGAGCGGGGACTGCGGAGACTGCGATGCGCCTGACGCGCGATCTGCTCTTCCCAGTCTATCTGCCGACGATACTCCTCGCCTTCGGCCAGGGAGTCATGGTCCCGGTTTTGCCGCTCTTCCTCCGCGAGCACGGCGCCAGCTATACGGTGACCGGGATCGCCATCGCAGCGGGCTGGGTCGGGACGCTCAGCGCTGACTTGCCGGTCGGTACGATCCTGCCCCGCCTCGGACACCGCCGCGCCTTTTTGCTCGGTTGCCTCGTCTATGGACTGGCAACGGCCGGTGTTGCCCTGTCGGGTGACGCTATCGGCATTCTCGTCATCTGCCGCTTCGCGAGTGGTGCTGGCGTGGCCCTCTGGGGTCTGTCTCGGCATGCCTATCTGGCCACCGTCGTTCCCGTCCTGGAGCGAGGGCGAGCCATCGCAGTCTTCGGCGGGATCAACCGGATCGGCTGGTTCCTGGGGCCGGCCATCGGCGGCTGGATCGGGAACGTTTTCGGTCTGGCCTGGGCGATCGCCGCGACGGCGGTCCTGGCACTACTGGCCTTTCTCGTCGCCGGCTTGGCCTTCGAGCCGAGCGGAGGGTCGCAGACAGGCGTCCGTCACGCTCCGCTGACCGCGCTCGGCGAGGTGCTGCGGACTCGCTGGCAGGTGCTGGTCAGCGCTGGCTCGGCACAGCTGCTCGGGCAGATGTTGCGTCAGACCCGCCAGGTCGTCATCCCGCTGTACGGTGCCGATGCGCTCGGACTCAGCGCAGCGACGATCGGTCAGATCGTCAGTCTCTCCGCCATGGTCGATATGGCACTCTTCTGGCCCGCTGGCTGGATCATGGATCGCTGGGGACGCAAGGCGGCCGCCATCCCTTCGTTTCTCTTGCTCGGCCTCGGAATGGCACTCGTTCCCTTCGCCGGATCCCAGACGGGGCTGCTCCTCGTCGCCCTCCTGTTGGGATTCGCCAACGGTCTGGGATCCGGAACCATGATGACGCTGGGGGCCGACCTCGCTCCACCCGGACGAACAGGAGAATTTCTGGGCCTCTGGCGTCTCGTCGGTGATGGAGGACAGGCAGCTGCTCCGCTGGCCGTCGGTGTGGTCGCCGACCTCCTCGGTATCGCGCTCACTGCTGGGCTCTGTTCCGGGTTGGGCCTCTTCGCAGCCCTGATTCTGCTGTTCTTCGTCCCGGAGACACGGGCGATGCAGACCCGGGAACGGGCAGTCCCGGCTCCGCCACAGGCGTCGAGTCACGACTGAGTCGATTCGCTCGTCCCCTACCACGCACGAGAAAAGCCCGGGCGTCGAGCTGCCCGGGCTTGTCCTGCCGCGTGGACTGACTCGCTCAGTTGAGCGAACCAGCCAACGCCTTCGGCTGCTGCACCGGGATCCGCTTGACGCGAGCCTCCGTCGTCTTGGGCAGAGTCAGCGTCAAGATTCCGTGCTCGACCTGTGCCTGGGCACCCTCCGCGTCGACCGGAGCTGGCAAGGTCAGCGTTTCGCTGAACTCGCCGTACCCGATCTCGCGGCGGTACCAGGTCGCATGCTTCGCCGTTTCCTCATCGAGGACATAACCGTACCGGCCGCGGATCGTCAGCGCGTTCTGCTCGATGCTGACCTCGAGATCCTCCGGCCGAGCACCCGGCACGGCGACCTTCACGACCAGCGCCTCACCCGTGTCGTAGAGGTCGATCGCCGGCCGCGCCGCGAAGGTCCGGGCGAAGAACGGTCGAGCCGTGCGGCCGAAGGCTTCGCTCATCAGCCGGTCCATCTCGCTCCAGAGTCGCTCGAACTCCGCGATCGGGCTCCAGCGCTCCATCATGGCTCCCTCCTTTCGCAGTGTTCCGAGGTACCCTGGTGCCTCGACTGAACGGCTCAGCACTGTTTCCGGAGATATATATACTCATCTGCCACGCCTTGTGTCAAGATCCTGGTGCCGTCCGTTGCTCCGCCATGGTCGCCGGTGGAGAACTCGTGCCGGCATGTTTCTCGCCACCCAACTCGGAACACCGTCCAGCACGGCTCGTCAGCGTTGCCAGGGGAGTCGAGCGCAAACGTTGCTGCGCGTATACTCGGGCCTAGGGATTGCGGAGCGCACGCCAGGCCAGGATGGACTCATGAACGCGATCGTCACGACCTTGCGTGGTCACGAGCGGCGAGCCAATCTGCGGCACTTCGATTGGGCACTCGTCGCGACTGCGCTTGTCCTCTGCCTGTTCGGGTTGGTCGCGATTTGGAGTGCCGACGGCGCTGGCCCGCTGCGCCTGAGTGGCCCGGTTGGGCGACAAGCGATCGCCATGCTCCTCGGTTTCCTCCTCATGCTCGCACTGAGCCGAGTCGATCCCCGCTACATCAGAGCACTCGCCTGGGCTCTCTATGGTTTTGCATTGGCTGGCCTGATTGCCGTCGACCTCATCGGCGTGACGATCGGTGGAGCTCGCCGCTGGATCGACGTCGGCCCGATCACGATCCAACCGTCGGAGCCAGCCAAGGTCGCAGTCCTGGTCGCGCTGGCGGCGTTCGTGGCCGATCGTGGGCCAGAGATGCGGCGCTTTCTGAACTTTCTCCTGGCCGGTCTCCTCGTGCTCGTCCCCATGGTCCTGGTCTACCAGCAACCGGACTTGGGAACGGCTGGGTGCTTCGCCGCGATTTGGCTCACCGTCATGCTGGTCAGTCCAGTGCGTCGGCTGCACCTCGCTGCGGTTCTCGCAGCCAGCCCGTTCCTCGCACTGTTCGCCTGGCATTTCGTGCTCCACGACTACATGCGAGAGCGGCTGCTCGTCTCCTTCGATCCAGAGCGCGACTACTTTGGCGAAGGCTTCAACATCATCCAAGCACAGATCGCGATCGGCACCGGAGGACTGTTCGGCAACGGGCTGGCCGGGAGCCTGCAGAGTCAGCTCGGGCTGCTCCGCGTTCGGCATACCGACTTCATCTTCGCCCATGCCATGGGGATGGTCGGGTTCGTCGGGGGAGTCGCGCTCGTCGCGGCCTATGTCTTGTTGCTCTGGCGCACCAGTCGGGTCGCTCTCCTCGTCAACGATCTTTTCGGGCGAACGCTGGCGACTGGCGTGACCGGGCTTCTTTTCTTCCAGGCCTTCGTGAACATGGCGATGAACGTCGGTCTCCTTCCCGTCACCGGCGTTCCCTTGCCCTTCGTGAGCCTTGGTGGAAGCGCGATCTGGACGCAGTTCGCCGCACTGGGACTCCTCCAGAGCCTGTTGACCCACCGACGACGAACAGCCTTCGGGCGCGACTGACCGACGATCGTGTACCTGCGCTCGGACCGGTCTGGCCAGCACGATCCTGCCACAGCCGGAGCATGGCTGGACCGGCTATACTCAACAGAAAGCAAGAGGCTGAGTCACCGATCGATGACGGTCATCGAGTCTACCGCACAGCTCCAGCTCGCTGCACCGCAGCCCCGCGAGGCACCGTGGGGGCTGTACGTGCACATACCGTTTTGCCGCCGGGTCTGCCCCTATTGCGATTTCAACGTCTACGCCCGGCAGGAACCGTTGATCCCCCGCTATCTCGCGGCAGTGCGCCGCGAGCTCGCGCTGCTCGCTGATCGCTGGGGACGAGGCCCTGTCCGCACGATCTACCTCGGTGGGGGAACTCCTTCGCTCCTCACTCCGCATCAGGTCGCCGAGCTGCTGGACGCCATCGCGGCGATCTTCGTGCTGGTCGACCAGCCCGAGGTCACGCTGGAAGCGAATCCCGAAACGGTCGACACCGAAAAACTCGCCGGCTATCGCGCAGCTGGCGTAAACCGGCTGAGCCTGGGGGTTCAGACGCTGGTGCCGCAGGGGCTGAAGGTCCTCGGGCGCGCGCATCGTCCCGAGACACCGGTCGCCGCCTACCGGGCCGCTCGGGCTACTGGCTTTCGCAATGTCAACCTCGATCTGATCTACGGGTGGCCCGGTCAGACGCGAGACCAGTGGGAACAGGACCTCGCCACGGTCCTCTCCTGGCAACCGGAGCATCTTTCGCTCTACGCCTTGACGATCGAGCCAGGAACTCCGTACGAACGTGCTGTGCGCCGGGGTATTCTCCGTCCGCTCGACGACGACGTCGTGGCCGAATTGGCCGAACTGGCGATGGAACAGCTCGAGAAGCACGGGTATCTCCACTACGAGCTCTCCAACTGGGCACGAGCCGGCTGCTCTCGCTCGATACACAACACGATTTACTGGCGAAACGGCTTCTATCTCGGCGTCGGGGCAGGAGCCCACGGCTATCTTGGCGGGATCCGCACGGTCAACGAGCGCCTCCCGGCTCGCTATATCGCGCGCGTCGAGGCTGGTGACCTGCCGATCGCTGACATGGAGTCGATCGATCCACGTACCGAGCTGGTCGAGACGATGATGCTCGGTCTCCGCCTCGTCGCCGACGGAATTTCCGCCGCAGCGGTTCGCGCCCGGCACGGCGTCGAACTCAGCGAGGCGTATGGACCAGAACTCGACGAACTCGTTCAGTATGGGCTCATCGAATGGGATGGTGAACGGCTTCGCTTGAGCCGGCGCGGCATCCTGCTGGCGAACGAGGTCGCTGTCCGCTTCCTGGAGCCCCGTGGTACACTGAAGTAATCGATATCGACCGCGCGGGCGGGGGCGGGCGGCGTGGAACGGGTGATCGCGGTCGCGAATCAAAAAGGTGGAGTCGGCAAAACCACCACCGCTGTGCAGCTCGCCGCCTTTCTCGCTCAGCATGGGCACGCAACGCTCTTGGTCGATCTCGACCCACAAGCCAACGCCACGAGCAGCCTGGGTGTGGAGCGCCACGCCCTCGCCGGTACGGTGTATGACGCACTGCTCGCTCCGGAGCGCACCAGCGCCGTCGTCGTACCGAGTGTCCGCCCCGGACTGGATCTGCTCCCTTCGACCGGCATCTTGGCCGGGGCGGAGGTCGAACTGGTCACGGCGAACCAGCGCGAGTTCCGATTGCGGATGGCGCTCGGCCAGCTCGCCGAGCGGTACGCGGTTGTGCTGATCGATTGCCCGCCCTCGCTCGGCTTGTTGACCGTGAACGCCTTGGTGGCTGCACGCTCTGTCCTCGTCCCCATACAGTGCGAATACCTCCCGCTGGAGGGACTCGCCCAGTTGGTCACGACGGTGGATCTGGTGAAGCGGCGGCTGAACCCGCCGCTCGATGTCATCGGCGTGGTTTTGACGATGTTCGATGCGCGGACCCGGCTGGCGCTCCAGGTGGTCCAGGAGGTGCGGCGCGTCTTCGGCGCACGAGCGTTCCGGACCGTGATTCCACGCGCTGTCCGGTTGGCGGAAGCGCCCAGTCATGGGCAGACGATCTTCGAGTACGACCCGTCGTCCCGCGCGGCGACCGCGTATGCGGAACTGGGTCGCGAGTTGCTGGACCGGCTCGGTCTCCCAGCAACCTGCGAACCGCTGGCCGTGGCTCACGATGGTAGTCCAAGCGAATCCAGGGGGTGACCGATCATGACGATCATGTCCGAATCGATACCCGTATCCGAAACCGAGATCCCATCGTTGGAGGACGTACTGGCCGAGAAGCTGGTCGGTATCGGGCTGACCTTCGACGACGTCCTGCTCGTTCCCGCCGAGTCAGCCGTGCTCCCGAAGGACGTCGATACCCGAACCAACCTGACCAGAAACATCCAGCTGAACATCCCGATCATCTCGGCAGCGATGGACACGGTCACGGAAGCGCGCATGGCCATCGCATTGGCTCGAGAGGGCGGGATCGGAATCATTCACCGCAACCTGTCGATCGAGGAGCAAGTTGCGGAAGTCGACAAGGTCAAGCGCTCCGAATCAGGCATGATCGTCGAGCCGGTGACGCTGCGCCCCACCGACAAGGTCCGCGACGCACTGGCCGTGATGGAGCGGTACCACATTTCCGGCGTCCCCATCACCGACGAGAACGGGCGGCTGGTCGGCATCTTGACCAACCGTGACCTCCGCTTCGAGGACGACCTGGATCAACCGGTCGCGAACCTCATGACCAAGGAGAACCTGATCACGGCGCCGGTGGGAACGACGCTCGACGAAGCCCGCGAGATCCTCCACAAGTACAAGATCGAGAAGCTTCCGGTCGTCGACGAGCGCGGGATTCTCAAAGGGCTGATCACGGTCAAGGACATCCAGAAGCGGATCCAGTATCCGAACGCGACCAAGGATCCCCACGGACGACTGCGGGTCGGTGCTGCCGTCGGAGTCGGGCCGGAATCGCTGGAGCGAGCAGCTGCGCTGGTCGAAGAAGGAGTCGATGTCCTGGTCGTCGATACCGCACACGGACACTCCCGGGCCGTCATCGAGATGGTCAAGGCGATCAAGGCCCGCTGGGATGTCGACGTAATCGCCGGCAACATCGCGACGGGAGAAGCTGCTCGCGCGCTGATCGAAGCCGGTGCCGATGCGGTCAAGGTCGGCGTTGGTCCCGGCTCGATCTGCACCACCCGGGTCGTGGCTGGCGTCGGTGTCCCCCAGATCACCGCGATCATGGATGTGGCACGGGTCGCCCGCGCGTACGGTGTCCCGGTCATCGCCGACGGTGGAATCCAGTACTCGGGCGACATCGCCAAGGCGATCGCGGCCGGGGCGGATACCGTCATGCTGGGCAGCCTTTTGGCCGGCGTGGACGAGAGCCCGGGCGAAGTGATCCTCTATCAGGGAGAGCGCTTCAAAGAATACCGCGGCATGGGTTCGATCGGTGCGATGAAGGCACGCTCCTTCAGCAAGGACCGCTACTTCCAACAGGACGTGGACAGCATCGCCAAACTCGTTCCGGAAGGAATCGAAGGACGCGTCCCCTATAAGGGACCGCTCGCCAACGTCGTCTACCAGCTAGTCGGCGGTCTACGCGCCGCGATGGGCTACTGCGGCGCACGCACGATCCAGGAACTGCAGCAGAAGGCTCGCTTCATCCAGATGACCAATGCTGGGTTGCGCGAGTCGCATCCGCACGACGTGATTATCACTAAGGAAGCGCCCAATTACCGCCTGAGTCCGTAGAACCGGCCGTCCACGCACGACGCAGAGCGGGGGTCGTCGGTCGACTGACGACCCCCGCTCGTTGCCTACTGTCTCAATCGGCATGCGTCGGAATCTCGGGATGGCGATTGCCGTCCCAGCTGATTCCCCAGAAGTGCCAGCGGAACTCTTGCTCGAGCATGCGGAGCGTGTCACTGATCGCTTGCTGGTTCGGGCGTCCTTGGGCATCGAACCACTGCGGCAACGGTTCTGCACCGCTCACGCCGGTGGAATGCGTCGGGAACTCCGGATGGGGTTTGCCATCCCACGACTGTCCGCGCGTATGCCAGCGCCAGCCCTCGACCAGCGTCCGCAAGGTACGCGTCACCACTTCGGCTTTCATGCGGCCATCCGGATAGAACCAGGGATTCTCGTTGGCATCGCTGGAGACGACGAAGCCCCACACGGTCGTGAAACGACGGCCGGCCGTGTCGCGGACCGTCGCAGTTACTCCATAGGTACCAGGGCTCAGCGTTCGTATCGCGTAGACCAGCCAGCGCCGCTCGTCGTCGCGGGAAATCTCTACGTCGAGCGGCTGACCGTTGAGCGTGAGTTCGACGCTGGCGAGCGGGCTCTCGCTCGAGACGACTGCGGCCGAGATCATGATCGGCTCGGTCGGCGGCAGTGTCCCGAAGTGCATGGGCGAGCGCGTCACCACGCGCAGTGTGGAGGCGACCGAGGCATGGGTCGGCATCTCCGGGTGATAGGCTCCATCCCAGGAGTAACCGAAGAAGTGCCAGCGGAACGCTTCGCTGAGCGCCCGCAGGGAGGCAGTGATCTGCTGCTGCCGTGGTGTCCCGTCGGCCCTGAACCACCAGCTGTCTCGTGGATCGGGCGAGACGACGAACTGCCACTGGGCGGTGAAGCTCCGGCCCAGCTCGTCGGTCGCGATGGCCGTGACGACGAAAAAGCCGGGTTGGAGCGTGAGCTGCGCGCTGACGGTCCGGGTGTTGCGGTCACCGCTCTCCGTGACCGGTAGTTCCCGACCATCGAGCGACAAGCGGACGGAACGCAGGCCGCTCGGAGTGGTCGCCGTCACGGCGATGGTCACCGGTCCCGGCGCCACTGTCGACCAGGGTGCCGGACGCAGGTCGCGGAAGGTGGGCCCTTCCCGTACCCCGCCTCCGCGGGTCGTCACTACGCCGGTGGCCTCGAAGTCCCAGAAGAACGAAAGCGTCCCGGCCCGGAATACGAGGGCGTCGACCGCTCCCTGCCAGCCTCCCCACCCGCTGCCCAAGCAGCCGACGCCGATACCGAGCCCACCTTGACCTCCTTCCGGTAGCGCGAGTCGCGCATTCGGAAAAGCCAGCGCATAACTCGTCAGCAGCCCCGGTGCGCCCTGCAGCAATCCCCCCAACCCTCGCTGCGACCACCAGCGCCCACCGGCGGCACTCCACTCCTGCCAGGTGAGCGGGGTAACCGTCCCATTGAGCTCGGGCTGGTAGATCAGGCGATCGTCGGCCACCCCGTCCCCGTTCAGATCGACATCGAGGAAGAGGTGCGGCGCATGGCCGGCGCCCCGGCTCACGAAGGTCCAGTAGCGGAGCTCACTGATCGCGGTCAGGGGAATTTCGACAACCCCCCGCTGCACGAACTGCGACCAGACCTTCCCGTCATCCACAGCGGCGACCGAAAATTGGAGACTGCCCGTTCCGTGCGGTGGCGAGGCCGGACCAGGGCCGAAGGTCTGGGTCGCGAAGCCGTTCCCGCACGGCTCTACCGTGCCGCTCCACCCGTCGGTCGTCACTTGCGCCCGCGCTGGGAGGAGCGGCAGCGCAAGAGCGAGGAGCAGGACGAGAAGCACGCCGAGCCGTACCTGGTTGCCCAAAGGACTCCTGTGCATCGATCACCCTCCCCTTCCCGCGCGCCAGCGATGCGCGCTGCCCATCCCTCGTGAGGGAGATGTCCCCCCTAGCCTAGCCGACCTCTTCTCGCCTGGCAAGCGGTTCCGCGAGTTGGCGATATCGCGATATCGTGATATCCTTGTGCAGGATGCCGAGACGGCAGGAAATGGGAGGATGAACGATGCGCACGTTGGAGCGACTGTTGCGGATTCTGCAGCGCGAGAGCGCGCCGGTCAGCGACCCTACCTTCGCCACATACTACAGCTCGCTGGTCAGCCAGGTGGGGAGCGGTGTGCCGACGATCGAAGAGGCTCGCCGCGACTTCGAGCCGGTGCGCCGCGTCATCGATCGGGCGTTCATCGCCTGATCCTTGTCACGCTGGCCCCCCTGACCGATACTGGTAACGGCCGATCAGTGGAGGGGGGCCAACGTGCCATCGCTCGATCGCGACCAACTGCTCGAGCTTCTCTTGCGTGACCTGGAACAACCGCTCGCCGAGCGCCCCGAACTCCGCGCGTTCGCCGTCCGGGTCGCGGAGGCGATCATCGCCGCACTCACCGAGCACGAGCGGAAACGACATACGATCACCCCGGAGTTCGGTGAAGAGGAGCGGAACGGATGAGCGGTCAACGACCAGTCGTCCGCTTCGGAATCGGCACTGGTAACCGGCGTCCCTTTCCCGAGCTTCTGGCCCAGTGGCGGTGGATCGAGGAACTCGGGTTCGACACCGCCTGGGTCGTCGATCACTTCATGGCCGCGGACAACGAGGACACGCCCTATTTCGAAGCCTGGACGCTCATCGCCGCCCTCGGTGTCCAGACCGAGCGCTTGCGCTTCGGCGTTCTGGTGAGCGGCAACACCTACCGCAACCCCGGCCTCCTCGCCAAGATGGCCGTCACGCTCGACCATGCCACCGGGGGAAGAGTGGAGCTCGGTATCGGCGCTGGTTGGTGGGAACGCGAGCATCGCGCCTACTCGTTCCCCTTTCCCAGCACTGCCGACCGGATCGCCATGCTCGAGGAGGCGATCCAGATCATCGACCGGCTGCAACGTGAGCGCCGCGTTACCTTCCGCGGTCGCTTTTACCAGTTCGAGGACGCGCCCTTCGAACCGAAGCCGATCCAGCAACCGCGCATTCCACTGATCGTTGGGGCCTTCAAGCCGCGTATGTTGCGCCTCGCTGCCCGCTACGCCGATATCTGGAACACGCGTGGCGAGCCGGACGAAGTCGGGCCACTGGCCGACTATGTCCGGGAGGCTGCTCGCAAGGCCGGACGCGCCGAGAACGCGATCCGCTTTTCGGTCTTCACCTGGCGGCCTCCGTTCGAAAGCGTCGAGCGTTTCCGCACTGTCGCGCTCGCCTATCTCGAACGGGGATTCACCGATCTCGTCTTCCCGATGCCGCCCGAACCGCAGTGGTCGGTACTGGAACGTTGCGCTCGTGAGGTGATTCCGGAACTCCGCGAGCGCGCTGCGCAGGCTCGTCGAGCACAGTGACCTGGACGATGCACGACAGGAGGTGATTCCCCATGGTGTCGGCTGCTGAGCGCTGGGAGAGCGCCCTGACGCCGGACGACTATCTCGCCACGATGCAACAGTATCGTGACCAGTTCGAGGCTAACATCAGCCGCACGCGCATCATGCCAGGGGATTGGGCCGCGTTCGGGCAGGAGCCGCTGTTCATCCTGGTCATCACCGAGGACTGGTGCCCGGACTCCGTTCAGTTCGTGCCGATGGTCATCGCACTGGCACGCCGGATCCCCACGGTAGAGGTACGCATCCTGCGCCGCAGCGAGCATCAGGATCTCGCTGATCGCTATCGCCGGCCGGACGGCTCGCAAGCGATCCCGACCTTCGTCCTGCTCGATGCCGAGATGCAAGAACTCGGTTATCTGGTCGAACGGCCGGAGCGGGCGACACAGGAACTGCGGGAAGCACTCGCCGAGTTCGCAGCCCAGCATCCCGAACTCGAGGGTGTCACACGACCGTGGTCCGAGATGCCCGCCGAGACACGCATGGCTGTCCGCACCTTTCTCGAGGAATGGCGAGACCGGCAGTTCGACCGCTGGACTCGTTATCTCTTCGAGGACCTCGCCGAGATCGCCAAGACGGCCCGGGTGCGAGCAGCCTGAATTCACCGGAAGGGGAAGAACATTATGCACGAAGAGGACCGCCCGGGTATCCACACGACCGTTTACCGCCAGCCTGGTGGAAACGTGCCGACCGAGGCGACGGAAGCGGTCGGCCTGCAGGTCGACCGGGTAGAGGGGCAAACGGTCATCGTCCGTCAGAGTCGGGTCAATCAGCTCAGCGGTAACCGCGTGCGCCTCGAGCAGTCCCGGGTCGATCACGTGGAAGCACGTTCCGCCCAAACCGACCGGAGCGCGATCCGTCACCTGGAGGCCGAGCGAGCCGTGACGCTGCGCGGCGCAGTCGCCTGGGCACAAGCACGCGACGTGCGGGCAGTACGCACACGGATCGCCCTTCTCCAGGCCGACCGCGTCACAGTCGAGGACGGACGCGTCGCGCTTGCGGTCGTCCGCGAGTTCGCCGGCCCAGCATCCCCCCGCCTGCCACTGGCGGCCATCGGAACGTTTCTGGCTGGAATCGTAGCGGGACTCCTACTGGGTCGCCTGCGCGGTCGCGATGGGGGGTGAGAGCATGGCGTCGAGCCATCGCCTGTTGCGCTTCCTGGCATCGAGCGCGTTCGGCATCGCCGCCGGCGCTCTGGTCGCTGCCGCCCTGGCGTCGGAACGACGACGGCAGGTCGAGACAGCGCTTCGTCAGCGCTGGCAGCGGGCGCGCCAGGCTGCCGAGTCGGAGGCGGTCGAGACCGAGCAGGAGCTCTGGGCACGCTTCCGCCAACTCGTGGGACTGCCGTCGCAAGACGGGCTCCTGCGCGATATCACGCCTCGGTCCCACTGAGGCAGGCATAGGCACGCACCGGCACCGCCGAGCCACTGCGGATCGGGATAGGCGCGGCGTGGAAGCGGAACCGGCGGCCGAGCAGCCGCGCGAGATCGCGGAGGTTCTCCACGATGGGAATCCCAGCTCGCAAGAGCTGGCTGTGCACCGGTCGGCTCCGGTTTCGCACATCGTCGATATTCCAACTGTCGATACCGACCAGCATCGCACCTGCCGCGACCAGCGATGCCGCCGCCTCTCCCGTCAGATACGGGTTGGCTGCCAGGTACCGGGCGGTTCCCCAATACCGATCCCAGCCGGTACAGACCAGGACAGCATGACCTGCCAGCTGGAGCCCCTCGAACCGCTCCGCGCCGATAGCCAGCCGACCGCGAGCGACCTGCCACCGCACGTCGACGACGATTCCGGGCACGTCAGCGACCCGCTCGAGCGGGAGCGCGGCGAGATCGATTCCGTCCTCCCAGCGATGGAACGGGCTGTCGAGATACGTCCCGGAGTTACCGACGAACGCATAGCGGTGCACCACGAAGGTCGTTCCGCTCGCATAGTGCGGGGCCATCTCCGCTCGTGTCCTGAACTCCAGGATCTCCGGCTGGGGAAAGCCGGGAAACATGGGAATGTCCGGAGCGAACGGATGAGTGAGATCGACCAGCATGGCCCTTTCTCTCCCTCTCGTCAGTCGTCGGCACCACTGGCGAGCATCGTACCGGATTACGTTCCGAAATCTTGGGCTCTCTCCTGCATCTGGCCAGCGCGAGTGCACCTCCGCGCGTGCACCCGCGCCTTCGTGGTCACACGCCAGCGTCCACCTCGCTCCATCGTCGTCGAGCACCCTGGTGACGATTCGCCCGCCAACCCGTACGCTAAGCTCGAACGAAGCGAACGGGAATGACCGCGTACGACCGAGAGAACCATGGCTGGCGATCCTATCCCCGGGGACTTATCGTCTTGGCCCTCGCAACCTTCGTCCTGTTTCTCGCGCGGGGTATGGTCCTTCCTTTTCTCATGATCTACTTTGCGCAGATCGTCGGTTTGGGCGAAAGCCTGGCTGGAGCAGGCATCGCCCTCTCGTCCGTGGTCGGCGTCGTCGCGACGCTCGCGCTGGCCAGAACGATCGACCGCTCTGGTGCCCGCCGCATCCTCCTGCTCGCCTTGCTGGCCATGGCCGCTGTCCATGCCACGCTCTGGCTGGGTCGCTCGCCTGGGCTCTTCCTCTGCCTGATGAGCCTGTTCGGTATCGCCATCAACGTCTACTGGCCGGCCTCCGATACGCTGGCGACTGCTTTCCTCCCACCGGAACGGGCTGGCGAAGTGTTCGGCCTCCAACGGGTCGCCAACGCGCTCGGCCTCGGTCTCGGCGGCCTGATCGGTGGCTGGCTGGTGACCGGAGGCGACCTGGCCGCCTATCGGACGAGCTTCCTCGTCAGCTCCGCAGGGATCCTCTGCGCCGCGCTGCTCATTTGGTGGTCGGTTCCCGCTGTTCACCGCCGGAGCGCCCTGGACCGGACCGCTTTACGCGGCGATTGGAGAGGACTACTGGCTGATCGCCGCTTTCTGGCAAGCCAGCTTCTGTTGCTGCTCGGCGTCACTGGCTTCACGCAGTTTCAGGTCAGCGTTCCACCCTTCTTACGGGAAGAAGCGGGATTCCGCGAGCGCACGATCGGCGCGCTCTTCGCTGTGAACACCCTAGTGGTCGTCCTCGCACAGGTTCCGGTCGCCCGCTGGACAACCGGTCGACCCTTTGGACATCTCTTCGCTGCGACCGGTATCGGCTGGGCGATCGCGTACGCATCGTTCGCGCTCGCCCCGCAGACAGCCGCCGCTGCCTCCGTCGGAGTGCTCGTCTACTCGCTGGCCGAACTCCTCTTCATGCCCGTCTCGGGAGCAGTCGTCGTAGCCCTCTCGTCACCTTACCAGCGAGCGCGGGCACTGGCGTTCGCGAGCGTCGTTTGGGCTATCGGATGGGGTGGCGCTGCCTGGATCGCCGGAGTTCTCCTGGAGCGTCAGCTCGCGCACGTTCTGTGGAGCGGGACGGTCGCGGTCATGCTCGGCCTGGCCGTCCTCGCCGCGAGGCTCACCGCGTTTCTCGGCGGACAACCTTCGACCGAACCACCAGTCAGTGTTGGACCGGAGCGCGAGTCATGAACGGGCCACCGACACTCATCGCTGCCCCCTGGACAGGTCTCAGCAGCAGTGAGGCGGCAGATCGGCTGCGCCGGTTCGGCCCGAACGAACCGGCACCGCCCCAGCGGCGCCGGGCCATGGTGCAATTCGCACGCCTTTTCCTCGAACCCTTGACGGTGGTGCTCCTGGTGGCCACCTCGATCACGGCTCTGCTCGGCGAGTTCGTGGATGCGACGCTCATCATGAGCATCGTCCTGGCCAGCACGACCATCAATTTCCTCCAAACCTATCGTTCGCAAAAGGCGGTGGAGAAGCTGCAAGCCGCCCTGGTGCCCACCGCGACGGTCCTGCGTGACGGACAATGGCAGGAACTGCCGCGTCGGGAGCTAGTCCCCGGAGACATCATCCGACTGAACGCTGGAGATCTCGTCCCAGCCGATGCTCGTCTCCTCGAGACGAGCCATCTCACCGTCCAGCAAGCAGCACTCACCGGCGAGTCCCTTCCGGTCGACAAGACGGCCGATCCGTCAGCCCCAACGAGCACCGATCCGCATGCGCCGCACATGGTGTTCCTCGGCTCGTCGATCATCTCCGGAACCGCCATCGCCGAGGTCGTCGCGACCGGGAAACGGACCCTGTTCGGCGGCATTGTCGCTCGCCTCGGAGCGCCCCCGCCGGAGACGGCCTTCCAACGTGGTCTCCGCGATTTCAGTCTGCTCATCACCAGGACTGTCGTGTTCCTGGTCCTCCTGACGCTCGTGGTCATGCTCGCGCTCGGTCGACCGCCCCTGGACGCCTCGCTGTTCGCGGTAGCGCTCGCCGTCGGTCTTACGCCGGAGTTCCTACCGATGATCGTGACGATCACGCTCGCCCAGGGAGCTCTCCGGATGGCACGCCAGCGCGTCCTCGTCAAATCGCTTCCCGCGATCGAGAATCTGGGGAGTGTCGATATCGTCTGCAGCGACAAGACTGGGACACTCACCCTCGGCGAGATGCAGCTGGTGGCAGCGGTCGATCTCCACGGCCACGACTGGCCGCGCGCCTACCAGCTGGGTTGGCTCAACGCCCGCACGCAGTCCGGTCTCGCCAGCCCGTTCGATCGCGTGCTCCTCGCTCGTGACGTCGCCGAGTATGCGGATGTCGTGAAACTCGACGAGCTGCCGTTCGATTTCGAGCGGCGTCGCGTCTCGGTGGTGGTTCAGGTCGCTGGTCGAGTTCCCCTCCTGGTCACCAAAGGCGCCCCGGAGACGATCTTGCCGCTCTGCACGGCCTACGAGGACGAAGAAAGCGTGCACCCGCTCGACGAGCCGTTGCGGGCCCAGGCTGCAGCGCAATTCCGACAGCTCAGCGCCGAGGGACTGCGCGTGCTCGCTGTCGCCTGGCGCCACTGGGAAGCGGAACGCTCGATCGAGCTCCCTGACGAGAGCGACCTCGTCTTCGCCGGGTTCCTCGCCTTTGCGGACCCGCCGCTTCCCGAGGCCGCGGAGGCGATCCGCCAGTTAGCTGCCGACGGCGTGCGCATCAAGCTCCTCACGGGCGACAACGAACTGGTCACAGCCGCCGTCTGCCGCGCCGTCGATTTGCCCGCTGAACGGATCGTCCTCGGCAGCGAACTGGAGCGACTCGACCCACTCGCGCTCGAGCGGCTGGTCGAGGAAGTCGACGCGTTCGCTCGCGTGACGCCGGCGCAAAAGCACCGGATCGTGCTCACGCTCAAGGCGCGGGGACACGCGGTCGCCTTTTTGGGTGACGGCATCAACGATGCCCCCTCGCTCCACGCAGCGGACGTCGGCATTTCGGTCATGAATGCGGTGGATATCGCACGCGAGGCAGCGGACATCGTCCTCCTCGATCGCCGTCTCTCGACGCTTCACGAGGGGATCATGGAGGGACGACGCGCCTTCTCCAGCGTGATGACGTTCCTGCTGATGGAGACGAGCTCGAATTTCGGCAACGTCTTCAGCATGGCGGGTGCAGCAGCGATTCTCCCGTTCCTCCCCCTGCTGCCGCACCAGATCTTGCTCAACAACTTCTTGTACGACCTGGCACAGATCGCCATCCCACGCGATCGTGTCGATCCGCTCCTCACTGCCTCTCCTCGACGTTGGGACATCGGTTTCGTGCGGGCAGCCATGCTGGTCTTGGGCCCCATCAGTTCGCTCTTCGACTTCCTGACCTTCGCGGTCTTGCTGGCGCTCTTCCACGCCGACGAGCGACTCTTCCACAGTGGGTGGTTCGTCGAATCGCTCGTCACCCAGTGCATGGTGGTGTTCGTCATCCGCACCGCACGCGCCCCCTGGAGGGCACGACCGAGCTGGATCCTCACTTTGAACGTTCTCGCGATCGTCGGGATCGGGTTGGCGCTACCCTTCAGCCCGTTCGCTGACGTGCTCGGCTTCGTCCGGCTGCCACCGAGTTATCTCCTCTTCCTCGCCGTCGCGGTGACCAGCTACCTCGCGCTGGTCGAACTGGCCAAGCGCGGCCTCTACGCCTGGTGGAACCACCGTCAGCGAGAGACCGTCCGACCAGGCCGGGCATAATCGGTCGGATCGATCCAGGGGCGCCCTTCCGCCAGTCGCGCCACTCGAAAAGGCGTCAGATCGCGCGACGAGCGTCCGGAGACGATCCACTCCGCCAACGCGCGCCCGATCGCGGGAGCGGTCTTGAACGACGTGCCCGAATCACCGAGAAACGCGAACAAGCCAGAATACTCTGGAATCGGCCCGAAGAGTGGCCGCCCGTCCGGACTCTGCATGACGATCCCCGCCCAGCCTCCACGCACGATCCCCTCAGCCAGCGCGGGGTAGCGACGCGCGATCGCTGCCCTGGCGGGCGCGACGAAGCTCGGATCGGCCGTCTCCGGATAGTGGTCCGGGTCAGCCGGCTGGGCACCCGCTTCCAAGCCGACCAGCGTCGCGGTCTTGCCCTCTGGCCGGTACCACAAGCCGACAGCCGTATCGATCCCGCAACAATGCGCGGGTGCCGGCTCGAGCGGCCAACGGAAGACGACAACCTGCACCCGACGCGGTAGCAACTGATAGTCGAGACCGAGCGGGGCGAGCAGCCGGTTGGCCCATGGGCCCGGTGCGAGAACCACCACTGGAGCAGCGATCGATCCGCGCGTCGTCTCGACGCCAGCGACTCGATCCCCGGTGAGCAGCACCTCGGTGACCGTCGTCCCCGGCCAGAGCGTGGCACCACGCTGCTCCGCGCGCGCGAGCAACCCCAGTGTCGCCGCGATCGGGTCGGCATACCCGCTCTCCGGCTCGTAGGCCGCGACGGTCAACTCACCCAACTCGCGCCACGGCTCGAGTTCGGCGACCGCTGCGCGATCGAGCAGCGTCACGGGAGCACCCAGCGCCTGGTGCAGCACCACGTTCTGGCGCAGCTTTGCCTCGTCATCCGGTGCGACGACTTGCAGGAAGCCAGTGCGGACGAAGGGCGAGGATGTCCCGACCCGGCTCTCCCATTCCTGGAAGAAACGGAGACTTTCGAGTGCGAGCTGGGTTTCGTGCGGGTTGGGATAGTGCAACCGCACCAGTGCCCCGGATTTCCCGGTTGCCCCAGAAGCGGGAACGCGGCGCTCGACGACGAGCACATCCCGCATCCCGAACTCGGTCAGCCAGTAGGCGACGCTCGCGCCGACGATTCCTGCTCCGACGATCACCACCTCAGCAGTCGCCGCCATGCCTTCCTCCCCGGTCGTGGTCATCCAACCAGTTCGCTCCGCGCCGGTCAAGTGCGCACGCCCCGCGGCCTGGACGAGATGGCTGTTCGTGCCTCCGCGCGGGACACGAATCAGCTGGAGTACAGCAGCGCAGCTGACGAGCGGAAACGAACGCACGCGCCCGGCGTAGCCAGTCGACAACGATGGACGCTGACTGCATCCTTCAGTGTGCGCTTCAGGAACGGTCAACAGCACTCTCGGTGGTGCTCCTGTTCACCGGTCGGTCCCGCTCCGCGAAGCAGAAGCGCGAGTCGTGATGTTTGCTGCGGCAACAATAGTGTCCGAGAGGGGAAAACCGCCCTGCACGGTCGAACGGGGACACAGGGAGCGAGCTCGGCCATCGTTCGGGGGACACGCAACGCTTCGCCGTGCGGCCAGCGGATCGACGGAGAAGATGCGCGGCTGATCCGCCGTGGTGGCTCCCGGAGAACCAGTCTCCCCTCTTTCGAAGAAAAAACGCGCGGAGCACCGGGGGACGGAGCGCTCCGCGCGCCAAGGGAAGGGAAGGGATTGGGGTGCGGGTCGGTCAGCGGGGGTGCTTCCCGCCCGCCGACATAATCGTACCACTCGACAGAAGTCATTGACAAGGGGTCACCACCGAGCCAGAACCGACAGCGGGAAGTGCCACTGCTTCCCCGCCCTGACCGACCGAGAACGACGACGCCTTCCGCCACGATGACCACTCCGGTGAGTCAGCACGCACTCATCGGGGGACGGCGCGATCGCGGACATGACCGTGCCGCCGGGTGTCCCTGCCGTGCGGGCACGCGCACCGACCCGCTGACGACGCCCTCTCTTCCCGCGGAGGAGCGGACAACTCCCGCGGTGCCGGTCTTTCCGCACCGGTCGGGGAGCGGAGCGACAGCGATCATCTCCTCGACAACCGGCCGATACTGCGCACGCTCGCACCCGAGCCCGCCAAACCCACGCTCGCACCAGCACACGTTTCGCTGCCTGCGAAGAGGGCGTCTTGCCTTGCTATACTCTGTATCAGACTCTGCGCGGATCGGGAGTGCCCGAGAGCAGGGGTGCCGATGGCTGCGAAGCGCGACTATTACGAAATCCTGGGAGTCAGTCGCACGGCGACCCAGGAGGAGATCCGCCGGGCCTACCGGCGCTTGGCTCGCCAGTATCACCCGGATGTCAACAAGTCGCCGGACGCCGAGGAGAAGTTCAAGGAGATCAACGAGGCCTACGAGGTTTTGAGCGATCCCGACAAGCGTGCTGCGTACGACCGCTTCGGCCATGCTGGCGTCCAGGCTGGTGTCGGCCATGAGCCGAGCGCGGGCGGCGATCCGTTCGGCTTCGGCTCGCTCTTCACCGATCTCTTCGATTCCTTCTTCGGCGACATGACCGGAACCACCCGGCGCCGACCGGCCCGCGGTGCCGACCTCGAGACCACGATCGAACTCACGTTCGAGGAAGCGCTGCGCGGGGTGGTGAAGGAACTGGAGATCGAGCGGCTGGAGCTCTGTCCAGATTGCCGGGGAACGCGGATGCGCCACGGCGCTCGTCCCACCACGTGCCCGGTGTGCGGTGGGACCGGACAGCTGCGTCGCTACCAACAGACGATCCTGGGCGCCATGATCACGGCTACCACCTGCAGCCACTGCGGGGGCGAAGGCCGCGTCGTCTCCGATCCGTGCCCGACCTGTCGGGGACGCGGGCGCACCGTGCGGCGACGCACTGTCCGCCTCGAGATCCCTGCTGGCATCGAGGACGGTGCCACCCTGCGCTTGACCGGCGAGGGGGAGCACGGTGAGCCGGGCGGCGCGCCGGGTAATCTCTATGTCCACGTACGAGTCCGACCGCACGAGTTGTTCCGGCGCGAGGGAACGACGCTCTACCTGGACCTGCCCATCAACGTGGCCCAGGCGGCATTGGGTGCCGAGGTCGAGGTACCGACCATCGACGGTCCGGTGCTGCTCACTATCCCCCCGGGGACACAGCCTGGCCAGCGTTTCCGCCTGCGCGGCAAGGGGGCGCCGGAACTCGGCAGCGAGCGGCGCGGCGACCTCATCGTGACCGTCCGGGTCGTGGTGCCGACCGAACTCACGCCGCGCCAGCGTGAGCTGTTCGCCGAACTGGCCGAATCGCTCGAGCGACCGGACGTGCACGAGGCGCACCGCAAGGGCTTCTTCGAGCGGATCAAGGAAGTACTCGGCGTCTGAGCGCTGCGCTCGTGGCGAGGAGGGGGTTCGCTGCCTCGACCGAGCGCACGGCCATCGCTCTGCTGCTGGAGTCAAGCATGCATGAAGAGAGAGCGGCGGGAAGATCCCGCCGCTCCCGCGCCAGGTCAGCAGAACACCCTGCCTCGGCGATCGAGGCAGGGCGTTCCGTTCACGAGCCGGGCAAAAGACCCACGACCGACTGATAGAAGTCAGCGGCCGAGTTCCCGAGCAGGCTCAGCGCACCGACCACCGCCAGGGCGATGAAGAGAAGGATGAAGCCGTACTCCACCAAGCTCTGCCCGGCGAGGTCTCCCCGGCGACGCGGCCCCATGAGTATCCCCGATCTCGTCATCCACCTCCACCAAGTCGACCAGCAATGTTGTTGAAAAGTCCCTGAATGTTGGTGCCAATCAACGCCAGTGCACCGATGACCACGACGGCGACGAGCGCGAGGATGAGGCCGTACTCGACGAGGCTTTGCCCCTCGGCCGCTCGGCTCTTCTGGGTCTCCCACCAGGCCAGCACATCGTACACGTATCGCTCCAGCATGGCTCTTCGCTCCCTCCGAGAATGGTCGCCAGCCGATGACGGCTCGGCTCGATGACTCCATCTGCCCGATCCGACCGCCCGCTGCCGCTCGCCGAAAACCGTCACCTCCCTTCCTGCTGCCACAGCTCGGTCGGTCAGCGCGGGTATCTACTGCCACAGTACGGTGGGAACCCGTGAGGCTCGTAGGTGCAGTCGTCTCGACTGGAGTGGGGAACTTCGGCGCGACCCGATCGGGGGAGAACATCCTGGCCAGCGCGCGAGGCAGAATCAGGACTCAGGTCAGGGGCACGAGCAGCGTCCCGCGCCAGCGCTCCGCCGCGATCGCTTCCTCGGCCAGACTGGCACCCAGCTGCTCCAGCCGTTCCGTGACCAGCGGATCGAGCGGCGGCAGGGGATCGAGCGCCGCTGGACCACCAGCTTCCAGAACCGCTACCAGCTGGGCCGACTCGACACGCAGCTCCACCGCGAGATCCGTCACGCCCGGCTGACGAGCTGCCCGCACCGCCAGTTCCTGCAGCAGGCGATAGACCAGGTGCGACAGGGGAGGCGCGAGCCTCGCATCCTGCTCCGGCCCGGTGACCGCCACGCGCTCCAGTCGGCTTACCCGGGCTAACTCGCGGAGATAGCGACGGAGCGTCTCCACGAGCCCGATCTCTTCCAGGAGGCTCGGCGCCAACTCGAGCAGCGTGCGTCGCAACCCATGCACTGCTTCGCTGGTCAACTCGCGTAGCCGCAGGAGTTCGGGACGCAAGTCATCGGCCCGCTTGCGCTCGACCTGGAGGCAGATCTCCACTTGCAGTGCGACCGCACTCATGAGCTGCACGAGCTCGTGCTCCAGCGTCCGGCGGATCAGCATCCGCTCTCGTTCGGCAGCTGCCAGAATGTCCAGAGGGCTGGCCAGCTGGCCTGTGCCACCCAAGAGACGCGTCCGCCGGTCACCGCCACGCTCGCGCTCGGTCACTGCTTGCAGCTGGCTCTCGGCGAGCAAGAGCAGCTCGCGCAGGCGTTCCTGGTAGAGCGAAAGACTCTGGCGACGCTCCTCCAACTGCTCCATCTGATTGCGGAGCATGAAGAGTCGCAGCGTCGCCTCGTGAACGGCCCGATAGGCATCGCGGATCTCGCTGCGCGGGTACGCTTCCAGGTTACTCTCGACCTCGCGCAGCCGGGCGCTGAGCTGGATTTCGCGCTGGCTGAGCCGCTCTACCTCGGCAGCAGTCTGTGCCAACAGCAGCTCGATCTCTTCCAGCGAGCGCCCCGTCTCGCCCAGTTCGGCACGACAGCGCTCCACCGTGCTGCGCAACTCCTCGGTGAAGCTCACGCCGGTCCGCTCACCGGTCATCGTCGCCTCCCCGACGCTCACTCTAGCGAGACGATCGACCGCCGACAAGGCAGGATGACTAGGAAAGAAGTCCCCAGCTGAGCCGTTCTCCCGCTCGGCTCACGTCGACCAGAGTGGGTGACCCGGCGACGCTCTCAGCGAGGATGGCGCTGACGCAGCGTACCCCGAATGGCTCATGCGGCGCTGGGCGCTCGCGCACCGGTACGAGTACGAGACACGTCCTCTACCGGCTCGCCAGCAGCGCTCGGGCAGGGAAAGCGCTCGCAGCGCTGACTTCCCGCCAACGCTGCGAGCGCTCCACCACTTCGGTGATTCGCGACCCCGTCACTCAGCCGCCTTCAGCGCCTCGCTGAAGACGTCCAGGAATGCATCGGCCTGCTCCTGCGTGATGACGAGCGGTGGGATGACGCGGATCACCTGATCGTGCTCGCCAGCCGTGATGAGGAGGGTTCGGAGTTCCTGTGCCCGCTTGACCACCCGCTTGACTGCCTCCGGATTGGGAGCCCGATCGGGCTTGACCAGCTCGACGCCGATCATCAGGCCGAGCCCGCGCACCTCACCGATCACCGGGAACTCCTGCTGCAGCTCGCGGAGCTGCGCCATGAGATACCCGCCGATGCGTGCTGCGTTTTCCGGCAGCTTCTCCTCGCGCATCACTTCGAAGGTCGCCACACCAGCCGCACAGGCGACGGCATTGCCACCATAGGTACCGCCATGCGCACCCGGCTCCCAGCGATCCATCAGTTCCTTGTTGGCCACCACCGCGGCCAAGGGGAGTCCGGAAGCGATCCCCTTGGCGACCGTGACGATGTCCGGCACAATCTCGAAGTGCTCGAACGCCCACATCTTCCCCGTCCGACCGACCCCCGTCTGGATCTCGTCGACGATGAGCAGGATGCCATAACGGTCGCAGATGGCCCGCAGATTCTGGAGGAACCGCTTGGGAGGAAGGACGTAGCCACCCTCGCCGAGCATTGGCTCCACGATGATCGCCGCGACGTCGTCCGGCATCACCATGGTCTGGAACAGGCGCTCCAGCTCCGATATGCAGACGAGGTCGACATCCTCCGCCGGGACGTTGTACGGGTTCCGGAACGGGTACGGATACGGAGCATAGTAGATCGAGGGAACCAGCGGCTCGTAATGGCCGCGCACCTTGACCCGCGAGGTCGTCAAGGCCATCGCCAGGTGCGTCCGACCGTGGAAGGCCCCGCGGAACGCGATGATGGCCGGGCGTCCGGTCGCCGCCTTGGCCAGCTTGACCGCGCCCTCTACCGCTTCAGCCCCTGAGTTGGTGAAGAAGACCTGGTTCAGCGTGGGTGGCATCGTCGCGGTGATGAGTTGGGAGAGCCGCAGCATCGGCTCGTGGATCAGGATGTTGGCCTGGGCATGGATGATCTTGCCCGCCTGTTCGCGGATCGCCGCCACCACGCGCGGGTGGCAGTGCCCTGTGTTGACGACCGCGATCCCCGAGGTGAAGTCCATCCAACGCTGGCCCTCGATATCCCAGACGTAGATCCCTTCGGCCCGGTCGACGACGACCGATGAGTAGCGCGTCAGGACACGCGGCAAAATCTGCAGCGGATCGACTTCGAGTCGCATCAGTCAACCCCTTTCCTTCTCGCCCCTATCCATCCCAGCCTTCCTCACCAGCGGTTCAAGAGCGCTGTCAGGAAAGCCGTCCGTTCGATCAGCCCCGCAATGCTGACCTGCTCGTGCTCGGCGTGGGCACCGTCACCGGGGCAACCCAGCCCATCCAGCGTCGGCAGACCCAGTGCAGCCGTGAAGTTGCCGTCGCTCGCCCCACCGGTCGCTGCTTCACCGATCTCCAGCCCCAGTTCTCGTGCGATCGCGCGTGCCCGCTCGAACGCTCGAGCGACCGCCGGTGTCCGCTCCATCGGCGGGCGATTCATCCCACCGTGCACTTGCACGGTCGCTCCCCGCAGCCAGGGGCGCATTCCCAGGATAGCCGCGGTCACCCGCTCGGCTTCCTCGGGCGTCACCACGCGGAGGTCGACCTGTGCCCACGCCTCGGCAGCAATCACGTTGGAACGCGTTCCACCACCGACGACTCCGACGTTGACGGTCGTCCCGCGCGTCGGATCGCTCAAGCTGTGGAGGTAGGCGATCTGGTTGGCCAACTCCTGGATCGCGCTCACCCCCCGCTCGGGGTCAGCACCGGCATGAGCAGCACACCCAGTGATCCGCACCGTGAAGATCCCGACACCCTTCCGCGCCGTCTTGAGCGCCCCGCCCGGTGCTGGCGGTTCCAGGCAGAAAACGACCGCACAACGCCGGGCTTCGTCCTCGATCAGCGGTCGCGAGACAGGACTGCCGACTTCCTCCTCGGTATTGATCAACCAGCGGATCGGCCGGTGCGCCAGCCGCCGCTCCTGGAGAAAGCGCATCGCCTCCAGGAACATGGCGATGCTCGCCTTCATGTCGTAGATCCCCGGGCCGAAGGCGAGGTCTCCTTCGATCCGGAAGGGCCGGTGCTCCACCGTCCCGACCGGCCAGACGGTGTCGAGATGGGTGAGCACGAGCAATGGCTCAGCTGACGCATTCCCCTGGGCTGGCCAACTGGCGATCGTGAGATCACCGTACTCCTGCTGTGGGTATTCCTCGATCGACGCTCCGAGTTGACGTGCTCGCGAGCGAACGTACGCGACGAGACGATCGACCGCTGTCTTGTCGGTGCTGGGGGACTCCAGCTCGACCAGAGTGCGGAGTTCGGTGAGGAGCGCCTCGCGCCTGGGCAGGACGTCAGCGATCGAGATCGTCATCAGCCAGCTCCTGCTCCTGCCAGACCTCTTCTTCTTCTTCGCCATGCTCCGGTTCGGGGCGCACGCGGCCCGCGGCCGGTGGGCGCGGCTGACTGAAATGGCGCAGATTCACCTCGAGATCGACGTAGTAGTCAGCGAGTTCCATCAATTCCACCGCCGTGTTGCGTGGGGCAGAAGCGATCTCCACTCGTCGGCCCAGGCGCTGCACCGTCTCCACCAGGTAGCAGTACTCACCATCGCCAGTCACCAGGACGATCACATCGACGTGCGGTGTTTGCAGCAAGACGTCCACCGCCATCTCCAAATCGAGGTCTCCGCGCAGCGCTCCGTCACTCCCACGCCGCAGTGTCCGAGTGACCACCCGGAACCCGTTGCGGCGCAGCCAGGTGAGGAACGGCACCGCGCTCGACTCCTCGCCAGCCAGGGTCACGTACGCGTAGGCACAGACCAGCCGTCGCCCCGCGACGAGAAACTCCAGGAGCCGGGCATAATCGATCCGTACCCCGAGATCGCGTGCGACGAAATAGAGGTTGGACATATCGAAAAAGACTGCGACACGATCGATCTGGTTCGGCAGGACCATCGAAGCGACCCCCTCGTACCGTCAATCCAGCGAGCACGCGAATCACGAACGAACAGTGATGATGGGGAGATCGACCATCGTCACCAGCCCGGGGGCATGGGCGACCACCCGCGGCACCGCATTGAGGGCGATCGCGGTCGTTGCCCGGTCGCCCTGGAGACCACCGGGAATGACCAGTTCCAATGGGGTCGTCCCCTCGAGGAGCACACGATCATAGGCCGGATCGGCATCGAGATACATGCGCAAGTGCAACGTGATCCGTTCTTCACCCTCGACGAAAGCCCGGCCGAGCTGGTCGACACCGCACACCCGTCCTGGCTCCACCGTGAAGTAGCGCGTCTCGATCCGACGCTCAGCGATTACCGGTTCGATCCGCTCCTCGTAGCGCTCGATCCGCCAGCCGAGCCCCGCGGCGATGAGGTAGGCCGATTCGCGCAGCCCCACGTGGCGCACCGTTCCGGCCGCGGCCAGTTGCTGGAACTCCTCGACCGTCTTGCCTGACCCGATCTTCTCCTGCAACGGTTTGCGCCGCGTCGACGCGTTCTGGATCCGCTCCACTCGCACTGCGGTCACCTGCTGGGCGACACCCGAGAAAAAGAGCGGAAGCGTGTCCATCACATAGCCGGGATTGACGCCGGTACCGAGCACCGTGACGCCGTACTCGCGGGCCAGCCCATCGAGCCGCGCGGCCAATTCCGGATGGCCAGCAGCGGGGAAAGATAGTTCCTCGCACGTGGAAACGACGTTGCAGCCGGCCCTGACGATCGATTCGAGTTGTGGAAAGACCCGATCCAGATAGGATCCAGTGGTATGCAGGACGCAATCGGGTCGCGTCTCGGCCAAGACTGCTTCCGCATCGGCCCGTACCAGGACACCGACCGGCCCCTCGAGACCGAGCAACTCGCCGACATCGCGACCGACCTTCGCCGGATCGATATCGATGGCGCCCACCAACTCGTACGATCGACGCTCCAGAGCGAGTCGCGCCAGCTCTTGACCGATCGGCCCCATCCCGTACTGCACGACTCGATAGACCCGCTCGCTCACAGCCTGTCCCCCTCGCCTGTCACTGACCCTCAGGACTCTTCCGGATTACGGCGTTCCCGCTCCTTGAGCTGGCGGTAATACTTCTTCGGCTTGGGCAGCGGCCGCTCCTCCTCTTGGGCGCGAGCAGCCGCGGCCTGGGCAGCCTGCTGGACGAGCTGTTCTTCGAGCACCGCCAGATCGTCGTAGATGACGATATTGCTATTGGCCTGGGGCGTTCGCATCAGCCGCCGCACCAGCTCCAGGAGCGAACGCACCTGTGCTTGGTCACCACCAGCGCGCTGGGCCGTCGCCAGCACGCTGTCGACGAGCGCGAGCGTCTCGGGTCGTGCCCGGTTCTCCACCAACCGCTGGCGGATGCGCTGCAAAGCATCGGTCAAGTACATCCGCCGCTCCTCTCTTCCAGCGGCTCACCGCGAGCCCGCTCTCCCATCAGCCTACACCGGTCATCTCGTCCCGACCATACCGGTCGCCGCGCTGCTCACAGTATCTGCCACCGGCTGCCGCTGTGCAAGCGCGGTAGCCCTGATGGCCAAGAGAGCGCAGCACCCTTGCCGAAACCACCCCAGCTTTGCATTCGAGCGCACCCTCTCCTCGCTCGATCCACCCTCCTGGTGCCGAGCGGATGCGGTGATCGTCCCCACCTCCTGTCCACCATTTTGCTTCCCCACCTAGCGCCTGGAGCCTCTGCATGCTTCACTTGTCAGCTGGTCGCGATGTGAGGTGCGTGCATGGTCCAACCAGGCCGACCAGCTGACCTTCTCGACCGCTTTCTGGGCAGCCTCCTCGGCATGGCGATCGGTGATGCGCTCGGTATGCCGGTAGCGGGCCTCTCCAGCGATGCGATCGCGACTCGCTACGGCTGGCTCGATCGCTTCCTCCCGCTCCTCGCTGAGGACGGCACGATCGAGGTTCCAGCCGGAACCTTCACCGAGGATACCGAACTGGCGCTCTGCCTCGTGGAGAGCACGATCGGTCAGAACGGTTACCTCGATGTCACCGCTGCTGGGTACCGCTTCGTGCGACTGCTCGAGGGGCCCGGCAGTCGCTTCCTCGACGAACCGACGAAGCGAGCCCTCGCGAGTGCCCGCGAGCACGGTGACTTCCAACGCGGCATCGCCGGGCCAGAAACCGCAACCGGTAGTGCAGCCGCCCGCGCTGCGCCGATCGGATTGCTCCATGCACTCTGCCGCTTCAACCCCGAACTCTTCGTCCGCGACGTGCTGCGGGCGACACTGATCACGCACGCGGAACTGGAAGTCGTGAACGGTGCCCTCGCAGTCGCCTACGCAGTTCTGCTTCTGACACAGGGGGCAACACCGCCCGACGTGCTCAGCGACGAGGTCGCTCGTTTCATCGACGAGGACGCGGTCGCCCGTCGCTTGCGCACGGTCGCTTCTCTCGCGCTCCCGGCCGATCCTCACGAGGTGGCCAGGTATCTCGCCACCCTCGGGGCATCCGCTCGGGTCGACGAGGTGGTCGCGACCGCCCTCGCGGCCTTCGCGGCAGCACCGGACGACTTTCTCCGGGCCGTCAGCATCGCCGTCAATGCCGGTGGAGCGACCGATACCCGCGGAGCGATCACCGGTGCGCTCGCCGGCGCGGCGCTCGGGGCGGGAGCGCTTCCGCCAGCACTCCTGGATGGACTCGAGGGGCGGCCCTATCTCGAGATGGCAGCACGCGCGCTGTTTCACGCTGCCCAGCAGCGGGCTGGCCGCTTCCTTCGGCTTTTGGCCCGGTGAGGCGATGGTGAGCGCGGTCATCTTCGACCTCGATGGGGTCTTGATCGATTCCGAGGCGCTTCAGCTCGCCGCCTGGGAGCAGTACGTTGCCCGGTTCGCACAGCGCCTCCCTCGCGAGCTGCTCCCGCGCCTGTTCGGCCGACGCTTGGCTGATGCGGCGCGCATCATCGTGGCGGAGCTCGCCCTGCCGGTCTCCCCTGAGCGAGCAGCGCAGGAGCGCGACGAACTGTTTCTCGCCTCCCTACCCGGAAACGTCCGCCCAATGCCGGGAGCGCACGATCTCATCGCCGCACTCCGGGCACGCGGCATACCACTCGGGCTCGCGACCAGCGGGCACCAGCGCTACGTCCGCCTCGTACTCGACGAACTGGGACTCGACGATGCCTTCAGCGTCCTGGTGACGGGCGACGACGTGGCGCGCGGCAAACCTGCTCCCGATTGCTACGTGCTCGCGGCAGCTCGCCTGGGAAGCTCACCCGGATCGTGTGTGGCGATCGAGGACGCTCCGCTCGGGGTGGCGGCTGCCCGCGCTGCCGGACTGCGTTGCTTGGCCGTTCCCAACGACCACACCCGGCACCTCGACGGCTTTGCGGCCGCCGATGCGATCCTTCCGGGGCTGGACGCTGTGCTGCCCTGGTTGGAATCGAACGGCCGGTTCAGCTGAGTACTGGTGGTGCCAATACACCCGATACGAGCCTTCGGGCTTGTCTCATCAGCCGCTCCACACCGTAGTCGCTGGAGGGGCCCTCGAGCTGTTTTGCCACACCACAGGCCACAATCTCGCCACAGTTGACAACCGGTCATCTTTTCTGGAGATCGGGAATCCGTGTAGGACCTCGTCTCGAGTACTACATTCCCATCATGACTGGCAAGAAGCGCGCATCGAACAGTATGAGTGTGCCCCACGTGGCGAGCGCCCCAGCAGCTGCGATCCGCACTGGACGACTGAAGGGAAGAGCCTTCTCGGCGAAGATCAGCGCCGTAAGGAGCAGCATCGCGCCGATGTTCATGAACCCGAGCGGAAGCAGAAGTAGAAAGAGCAGCCAGCAGCAACCGAGGCAGTACACGCCGTGTCGAACACCCATCACCAGTGCTCCGAGCGCACCATCACGCCATTGGTTTAGTACGAAGTGCAGGGGACTTCGACAGTGAGCGAGACACGCACGCTTGAGCGGTGACAATTGGTACAAGCCCGCGAGGAGAATCAGGAGTCCGCCAGCACGAGCGAGACTGGTAGCCGCTATTCCCGCCTGGTCCACGACCCGTTCGATCGCTACCGCTAACCCGTAGACTGGAAGACCGAACGCTATCCAGAGGACGAGGTACCCGGCCACGAATATCCATGTCGCGACGAATGCTTTGCCCTGCTGCCGTTTCCCCGCTTGCACACGTGCGAACATGAGGATCATCGGTGCCGCGGTAGGGAACATCATCGCGACCATCATCGCAGTCCACGCGGTCAGAAAAGTGAACGCCCCGAGCCCCATGCTGGGGCCTTCCATTATCGACCCAGTTCGTGATCCCCAAGTCCAGAGCAGGATCCAACTCGTGGTGGCAACACCGAGCAGGAGTCCGAGGATGATCCAGTGTAGGAAGTCCAGTGGGATTCCCGTGAGCACAGAACTGCGCTGCCCGGGAGCCTCTTTCTTACTCATGGGGAAACGTCCTCATGGGGAAACGTCCCGCTTTCGTAGGCCGTGAAAGCCGAAGAGCATACAGCGGGGGCACATTTCAAGGTGCCCCCGCTGTCTCGTCGTCCAGACTACCCACGCCAGGTGAAGCGGCTCATCATACCGGAATCACCGCTCCATGATCGCATGTCGGGATCCGACCACTGACTTCCCGCTGTCTTGGCTGGATGTCCCTCGATGATTCCGAAGGCGGCCATCGCTTCAGCCGCTTCGACCTTCGTCGCGCGGCCCCCCGGATCATAGCGCGGTGCCCACTGCAGTCGTCCTGCCTCACTGACCATCGCCGTGACAATCTCGCCATGCTGAACCATGATCCGGGCCACGCGTGTCGGGAGCAGCGTGGTCACTGCCGGGCCGAGCGCGGCCATGGGACCACCGAGTTGCCCAGTGAAGAGCTGTTCGAGTGCACGCAGCTGCTCGGCACTCGCACCTTCATCGACATACAGACGAACCGTGAAGTTGCCGTTAGCGAAGGCCCCCGGGATTTCGGCAGCCATTACGACCTTGCGTCCAGCAACGTCCAGGCCACCGACGTTCCCACGTTCGATATCGAACAAGATAGCCGTACCGCACCAGCCTCGATCCGGCGGTGCAGTCAAGTCCATCCAGCATGGGCAGAGGAGCCCGCAGTTGCAGACCTCGAGCATCTGTCCCGCAAGTTCCCATGTCATCTCGAATGTACCTTTCACGAATCTGGCACGGCAGAAAAGCTTCATGAACCACGATAGCTGACTATGATCGAATCAAACAACTCGCGTTATCGTCGATATATGCTCAGAAAGAACCCACAAGCTGATCGAGTAAGGATTAGTTCTGATGATTCCTTCCTGATCATTATCTGACCAAGCTTGTAGTGCCACCCTATCCTCTGGGAGAACTAGGAGCATCTTCGACGGTGCCGACCAGCCACCGTAGCATGGCGCAGGCCGTTTCCTCTCCGGTGGAATGGTTCGCTGTGCTTTCACACTGCGGGATTCACTTGCAAGCGCCCTCGCGAGTATCCCGAACCGAGCACGAGCGCAGTGAAACGATCGCCATCGAGCTCGAACAGTCCAGCGAGTGACACCGGGCGCAGCTGACGTGGAACGACAGACGGGGCAAGGCAATCGTCTCTCGTGGGCACTGCGAACAGCGATGCAAGAAAACAAGGACTCTTCCGATCGGCGCAGGAGAACGCACCGCAACCGTCGATCATGCCGATTGCAGTGCTGCAGTGTGCACGCAACCGACAGTCACCTCAGAACTTCCCAGTCCTCGCTCACGTCTCGATACGAGACACCCGCCGGGAATCACTCTCCTGAAAGGAGGTTTTCGCCCATTGACCGACGCGATCAGGTATCGTGGCCAACTCGCGCGACGTCCGCCAACCCGGTCAGATTCAGTCCGATTCGCTCGAGGCACAATAGCGGTCTCTGCGTACACCGGGTAACGGAACGCTCTACTACCTCTCTCTGTGGCGCACGCTGATGCAGGGCGCCCGTGAAATTTCCCTACGGGCGCCCTGACGTGTGAGTTCACGAGATCTCCGGTACTCGATTGAAGACCACGAGCCGCAATTCTGTCATATCTTCGATCGCGTAGCGGAGCCCCTCGCGGCTGAGCCCCGAGTCCTTGACACCACCGTACGGCATGTGGTCGATCCGGAAGGTCGGGATGTCGTTAATGATCACCCCGCCGACTTCCAGCACTTCGAAGGCTCGGAGTGCATGCTCCAGACTGCTGGTGAACACGCCTGCCTGCAAGCCATAGGCCGAGTCATTCACTTCGGCGAGCGCCTGCTCGAAGTCGTCGAACGGGAAAAGAACGACCAGCGGCGCGAACGCCTCGCGGCTGCAGACCGGGTGCCACTTCGGCGCATCGACGAGCACCGTCGGCTGGAAGAAGCGCCCCTCGGCTTTGCCGCCGACGAGCACCTTAGCCCCCTCAGCGACTGCCGACTCGACCCAATCTTGCGTGCGGCGTGCCGCCTTGTCGTCGATCATCGGGCCGAGATCGGTCGCTTCGTCGAGCGGATCGCCCATTTTGATTTTCTTGACGTCCTCGACGAACCGCTCGACGAACTCGTCCCACCGGGCGCGATGGACGAACACGCGCTGTACCGAGATGCAAACCTGTCCGGCGTAGGCGAAAGCACCAGTGCGGATACGCGGAATCGCTACGTCCAGATTGGCCGTCCGGTCGACAATGACGCCCGCGTTCCCACCCAGTTCCAATACCACTTTCTTTTTGCCCGCTCGCGCCTTGAGATCCCAACCAACATCCGGCGAGCCAGTGAAGGTGAGGAGCTTGAAGCGCTCGTCGGTGACCAGCCGATCCCCCACTGTGCGGTCCATCGGCATGATGCTGACAGCTCCCTTGGGCACCCCTGCCTCGTCGAGGAGCTCAGCGAAGGTGAGCATGGTCAAGGGGTCGCGGCTCGGCGGCTTGAGCAGGATCGTATTGCCCGAGGCGAGCGCCGGTGCGATCTTGTGCAATGCCAGGTTGAGCGGGAAGTTGAACGGGGAGATACCAGCGATCGGTCCGATCGGGAAACGGCGCGTGAAACCGAAACGCCCCTGGCTATAGGCCATGAGGTCGAGCGGGATTACCTCACCGCCGATCCGTTTCGCCTCCTCGGCTGCGGTCGTCAAGGTGAAGATACCGCGCTGTACTTCGACCCGCGCATCCCGGATCGGCTTGCCGGCTTCCTGCGCGATCAAGCGCGCGAACTCTTCTTGACGCCGGCGCAATCCCTCGGCGAGCCTCAGCAGAATCTCGGCTCGCTCGTAACTCTGCAGTCGCCGGGTGACCTCGAAGGCACGCTGGGCGGCCGTCACCGCGTCCTCGAAGTCCTGCTCGGTCGCGTTGAATGTCACCCCAACCAACTCGTCGTTGTACGGATTGCGGATCTCCAGCCGCTGCGGCGAAGTCCGCCACTCGCCAGCGCAATAAAACGGGTACTCGCGCGCCATCGTCTCGCTCCTCCCATGCCGCTGTCTACCGCTGCGGCCGCTCCGGCAACGAACACCTTGCCTCGGTGATCAGGAGCAACCAGCCTGCTCCTACTGTATCCGAAGACAGCGCCGTCAGCACTGGTTCGCGTCCGGATCCTGCGGCAGCGCCATCTTGACCGGATCGAGAATCTCGTCCGCCTCCTCGGGCGAAAGCACTCCTTCCTCGACGACCACCTCGCGCACGGTCTTACCGGTCTCCCACGCCTTCTTGGCGATCTCCGCCGCCCGCAGGTAGCCGATCCGCGGCGTCAAGATCGTCGCCAGCGCGATGCTGCCATGCGCGAGCTCGGCCAGCCGTTTCTCGTTGGCCTGAATCCCTTCCACGCAGCGCGTCCGGAAAACGTCCAGAGCGTTGGTCAGAATATCGGTCGCCCAGAGCAGGTTGTACACGATGAGCGGCGTCCAGACGTTCAGATCGAGCTGCCCGGAGAGGACACCGAGCGAGACCGCGTGATCGTACCCGACCACCTGGAAGGCGACCATGTTGACCATCTCGGCAATCGACGGGTTCACTTTGCCGGGCATGATGGAGGAACCGGGCTGGACTGGTGGCAGGATGATCTCACCCAACCCCGCACGTGGCCCCGAGCCCAGCAGCCGGATATCGCTGGCGATCCGGATCACTTCGAGCGCAGCATTGCGGATGGCACCCGAGAGGTGTGCGAAGTCGGCATGACTCTGGGTGATCTCGAACGTGTTCCGCGCTGGGCGCAGGGGAAAACCGGTGATGCGACTCAGCTCTTCCGCCACTTGCGCGCGATACCCGGGGAAGGCGTTGATCCCGGTTCCCAATGCCGTCGCTCCCAGATTGATCTCGGTGAGCGCGAGGCGCGCCTCAGCGATCCGGTCGGCTGCTCGCCGCAAGGCCGCCCCGTATCCGGTGAACTCGTCACCCAAGCGGATCGGCACCGCATCTTGCAGGTGCGTCCGACCAGTTTTAGTCAGATTCCCGAACTCTTGCGCCTTCTGGCAGAAGGCATCGGCCAGCTTGCGGAATGCCTCGATCAGCTTCGGAGTGGCTCGCAACAAGGCCAGACGGCCCGCGGTCGGGATGACGTCGTTCGACGATTGACCGAGGTTGACGTGGTCGTTGGGGTGCACTGGCTTGTACTCGCCGCGTCGACCGCCCAGGATCTCGTTCGCCCGATTGGCGATGACCTCGTTGGTATTCATGTTGTGCGATGTCCCGGCACCCGCCTGATAGGGATCGACCACGAAGTGCTCGTGCCAGAGGCCATCGATGATTTCCTGCGCGGCCTGCTCGATCGCGCGTGCCTGCTCGTCGGTCAAGCGGCCAGCACGATGATTCACGCGAGCCGCTGCGAGCTTGACCTGCGCGGTCGCCACGATGAGATCGGGATGCGGGCGTAGGCCACTGATCGGGAAATTGCGGACCGCTCGGGCGGTCTGCGCGCCATAGAGCGCCTCGGCCGGCACCTCGACCTCGCCGAGCGAATCACGCTCGATCCGTACCGTCTCGATCGCCATCGTTCCCTGCCTCCCATCCCTATTGCTCGGAGCCCATTCCACCATCTGCTTCCCACCAACTCGGCCGCTGCGAGCCGATCGCTGCGAGTTCTGTCTTGACGTAGATGAGTCCTTCGCGATCCAGCACCGACTGCTCGTATTCCCCACTCATGGTGATCGCATCGACCGGGCACACCTGGGCACAGAGCCCGCAGAACATGCATCGACCAGCACGCAGAATGAACTCGCCGAGTTCCCGATCACCCTCCTCCGAGGGGACCACGTGCATCTCCAGGCAGCTCGTCGGACAAATGCGAGCGCACAGCCCACAGGCGACACAGAGCGCTTCGCCGGTCTCGGGATCGGAGCGGAGCGCCGGCAAACCACGGAAGCGCGGTGCCGGCTCCCGTTTCTCTTCGGGATACTGGATCGTCACTGGCCGCTGGAAAAAGTGCCGCAGCGTGACCAGAAAGCCGCGAATGTCCTGTAAGACCATCGTGCGCCTCCTCGAGCGATCGCTGTCAGGGCGTTCGGAAGGCGACCCGGCCGCGCAGCGGCGCGCTGTCCAACCGCAGCCAGGCATCGCTGAGCGCGATCCCATTGCCCAACCAGACCGCCCACCCGCCGCCGGGAACGTTCTGACCGATGCGCAGCGTCTGGCGCGCTCGATCGCCTGGCGCTGCCGGCCAGGCGATGGGCCCACGCTCGAGCCGCGGGAACGTGATGCCGCGATAGCCGGGCACAGCGCGGGCGATTTCTTGGAAGAGCTGCACCGCGTGGCGCGTGTTCCAGCGATAGCCGAGCCGGCGTGCCAACTCTTGGACATGCTGCCAACTCGGACGCGCCTCCCCCGGCGGATCGACCGCGCGCCGCAGCCGCTGCACTGCTCGATCGGCGGTCGTCATCGTCCCGTCCTGCTCCAGGAACATGGTGACCGGGAGCACGACGTGCGCTCGCTCGGTCAGCGGACTGGGGAAACTGTCTTCCACGATCAGTACGTCGAGCCGATCCAGCGCGGCCACGAACCGCTCATCAAGCGCTGTGGCGTACGCGTGCGAGTTGGCCGCCACGTACAGCGCACGCACCTCACCCCGTTCGATCGCTGCCACCAGTTCCTCGTAGCCCCATCCTCGCCCGCTCGGCAACTCGGTCGAGCCGCTTCCATTGCCACCCGTCTCGGCCCAAAGGACTGCCAATTCCTGTCGCATCGCCGCATCCTCCGGCGAGCGATACCCCGGTAGCCAGTCTGGGTGGCAGCCCATGTCCAGCGCACCTTGCGCATTCGCCGGACCGCGGAACGCGACCACGCCCGCGCCAGCCTGTCCGATATTACCGGTGAGCAACGCCAGATCGTTGGCCAGCAACGCCGCCGCAGCGATATCGCCGTGCTGCGCGTGGGCGAGCGTGTGCTGGATCTGGCTCGGTGGATAGGGAGAAGCATCCGCGCCGCGCCCACCAGTCGCATACAGCACGGCTGCGCGCTCCAGCGCCGCCAAGCTCACCCCGGCTGCCTCGGCCGCCGCGACCGGATCGATCGAGTCGAGAGAGGCCATGAATTCGCTCAGCCCTGTCGCCCCTTCGACCGGGCGAGCCAATCCGCGGTCGCGGATCACGCGGGCCATCGCCGCGAGCACCACCGCCTCCGTTCCCGGGCGGATACGCAACCACACATCGGCCCGGTGGAAGAGTGGGAACTCGTCGGCGCTCACCACCACCAGCGCGGTTTCACGATAGAGTCGCGCCCACGAATGCCAGTAGCTCGCGACCGGGGCATGCTGACCGATGTTCGGCCCCACGACCAAGAGACATCCGGTATCGGTGAAGACTTCCTGGATCGAGTTGGTGCTCACCGGCAATCCGAACGACGCCGTGAGCGCGGCATCGACCGCTCGCTGCGCCGGAGAGACCAGCGTGTCCACATGCGGCGAACGCATTACCTGGCGAGCGAACCGCTGCAACAGATACAGATCTTCATTCGTCCGATCGGGCGACGCCAGGAGCGCGAACGCTGTTCCGCGATACGGTCGCAGCAACTCGGCAGCACGGTCGAGCGCCTCGGCGAGCTCGATCGGAACGAGTTCGTCACCCTCGCGCACCCAGGCGCTGTCCAGCCGCGCTGGGTGTTGCACCTGCTCGTATCCCCACTTGCCACGCACGCAGGTATAGCCGTAGTTGACGCCACGCTCCCAGAGATGAGTGATCCGACGTACGAGGCCACGGTTGTGCTCGACATTCAGTGTGCAGCCCACATCGCAAAAGCCACAGATCGTCTCCGTGGCGTCCAACTCCCAGGGATGGTGCGCGAAGCGCCGGTCAGTCAGCGCACCTACCGGACAGACCGCGATGCACATCCCGCAGGACGTGCACGTGGTGCGGGTCAGATCGATATTCCAGGCACTGCCGATCTCGCCCTCGAGTCCGCGGCGCAGCACTTCGATCGCCGTGACTCCGATCATCTCGTCACAGACGCGGGTGCAACGCGCGCAAAGAATGCAGCGTTCCCACTTGTAGTCGATGTACTCGCTCAAATGCTTGTAGGGACGAGCGAGCTTGGGGCGCCGGAAGGGATTGGTGTGGACATTGTGATAATAGGTATTGTCCTGGAGATAACATTCGCCGGACTTATCGCAGGTCGGGCAATCGAGCGCGTGGTCGATGAGATAGAGCTGCAGGACGAACCGCCGCGCCTCCTCGCAGGCCGGCGACTTGGTAGCGATCTCCATCCCGTCGCGCACCTGCGCCGCGCAGGACTCGACCAGCCCGCCGCGACGACCCAGGATTTCCACCGTGCAGATCCGGCAGGAGCCCCAGGGTCGCAAGAGCGGTTGATAACAAAGGTTGGGCACTTCGATGCCGACCATCCGGCAGGCCTCCAGGATGGTCAGACCTTCCGGCACAGTGTATTGCTGTCCATCGATCGTGACGGTGACGAGGCGGCTTTCGGTGGTCGCGGTCATGCGACTGGCCCCTCTCGGATACAGGAGAACAGGCCGAACTCGGCCTCTTTCCGCTTCACCTGCCCTGATCTTACCACCGCAGGAGGCTGCTCCCCGGATCGCAGCAGCTCACCGGCCGTCAGTCGCTTTTCTCGGCGACGAGCACTGCTCCGACCGATCGAAGCAGTGCGGGGAGGGACGGATCGAGTCCACACCCGCAGAGAGCCGAGTCGCTCCTCGCGACGGGGCTGCTCGACCGGGAGGACAACAGCGGCGGGCCGCCAGGATGCTATACTCGCGGCCGAGAGCGGGATGGAGGGACCGGTGGAATTCGAGACGGTCATCGGGCTGGAAGTCCACGCCCAGCTCTTGACCCGGTCGAAAATGTTCTGCGGGTGCTCAGCCGACTACGCTGGCGCACCACCGAACACGCATGTCTGCCCGGTTTGCCTTGGACTTCCCGGCTCCTTGCCGGTGATCAATCGACGCGCCGTCGAAATGACCGTGATGACCGGCCTCGCACTCGGTTGCCGCATCCCGCCCTACAGCAAGTTCGACCGCAAGAACTACATGTATCCCGATCTTCCCAAGGGCTACCAGATTTCGCAGTACGACCTACCGCTCTGTGTCGATGGCGCGTTGGAGTTCCTGGTCGATGGCCAGCGCCGCCGCGTCCGCATTCGCCGCGTACACCTGGAAGAAGACACGGCACGCTTGGTCCATCGCACGGTCGCGGGCGAAAGCTACAGCCTCGTCGACATGAACCGCTCGGGCGTTCCGCTCATCGAGATCGTCACCGAACCGGATTTGCGCTCTCCCGAAGAAGCTCGTCTGTTTTTGCAAGCGCTGCGCCAGGTTCTGCGCTACCTCGGTGTCTCGACTGGCAACATGGAAGAAGGGGCTTTTCGCTGCGACGCCAATATCTCGCAACGGACCGTGGATGGCCAGCAGCAATGGCCCAAGGCAGAGATCAAGAACTTGAACAGCTTCCGCTCGGTCGAGCGCGCGCTGGCGTACGAAGAACAGCGCCAGCGAGCAGCCATCCGCCGTGGCGAGCGCCTCGTCCAGGAGACACGGGGCTGGCTGGAGGACCAGGGAATCACGGTTACCCAGCGCGCGAAGGAGTATCCGGACGATTACCGCTACTTTCCCGAACCGGACCTCCCGCCGATCTTTCTCACCGAGGACGATCTGGCGCGTATCCGTGCGGCCATGCCGGAACTTCCGCTCGCTCGTTGGGAGCGGTTCCAGGTCGAATACGGGCTCGGTCCGCAGGAAGCGGCACTGCTGACCGAGGAACGCGCGGTCGCAGACTTCTTCGAAGCGTGCGTCGCCGAAGACCGCACGCTGGCACGCGAGGCCGCGAACTGGATCACTGGCGAGCTGTTCGCGTTGATGCGCGAGCGTGGCTGCGGTATCTCCGAGGTCGGGGTCCAACCACGCCAGTTGCGACAGCTCATCGAACTGGTTCAGCGCGGAACCATCAGTACGCTCACCGCCAAGGAACTGTTGGGGGCGGTCAGCGAGACCGGTACCGACCCGGAGGTGCTCGTCGCCGAGCGCGGGCTCGCCCAGGTGAGCGACGAAGCCCAGCTCCGCGCGATCGTCCAGCGCGTCCTCGCCGAAAATCCGAAAGCGGTCGCCGATTATCGCAAGGGGAAAACCGCGGCGATCGGCTTCTTGCTCGGCCAGGTCAATCGCGCGCTTGCCGGTCGCGCCAATCCGGCCGTGGCTCGTCGACTGCTGGAAGAGGCGCTCCAGCAACCGGTCGAGTGACCCCGCCTTGCCCTCTCAGCGCGGCGGTGAGCCGAGAACCGGCTCGCCTGCGCGCATGCGCAGGCATCATGATCGACTGTCGCGTCAGCGATGGGGGCAGAGGATGGTGATCACCACACCGGAGCATAGCTTGTACGCGATCGCTGTCGAGCAGTTCAACCAGGCAGCCGATCTCATCGGCTTGGAAGACGAACTCCGCCAGATTCTCAGCACGTGCAAGCGTGAACTGACCGTCAACTTCCCGGTCGAGATGGATGACGGATCGATCAAAGTCTTCACCGGCTATCGCGTCCATCACAATCTCGCCGCGGGACCGGCCAAGGGTGGCATCCGCTATCACCCGAACGTGACCCTCGACGAGGTCAAAGCGCTCGCCATGTGGATGACCTGGAAATGCGCGATCATGGGTCTCCCGTTCGGTGGCGGGAAAGGCGGGGTTCGCGTCGATCCCAAGCTCCTGTCCCCCGGCGAACTCCAGAATCTCACGCGCCGGTACACGACAGAGATCTCCATCCTGCTCGGACCACATCAGGATATTCCCGCGCCGGACGTCAACACCAACCCGCAAATCATGGCCTGGATCATGGACACCTACAGCATGCACCGTCACGGGGGCGTCAGCGTGCCCGCAGTCGTGACCGGCAAGCCGCCGATCCTCGGTGGCTCGGCCGGTCGTCTGGAGGCGACCGGCCGGGGCGTCGTCTTCGCGATCGAAGAAGCAGCGAAGACCTACGGAATCGACTTGACCCAAGCACGCGTCGTGATCCAGGGTTTCGGCAATGCCGGTTCGACCGCTGCCCGTTTGCTCGACGAGCTGGGGAGCCGGATCGTCGCAGTCTCCGATTCGCGCGGCGGCATTTACAACCCGAACGGACTCGATATCCCAGCGGTCTTCGCATTCAAGCAGCAGACCGGCTCAGTCATCGGCTACCCGGAAGCGGAGAGGGTCACGAATGAGGAGTTGCTCGAGCTCCCCTGCGACATCCTGATACCAGCTGCCTTGGAGGAGCAGATCACTGAACGGAACGCTGCGCGGATCCGCGCCCGGCTCATCGCTGAGGCCGCGAACGGACCGACCACGCCAGAAGCGGATCGGATCCTCTTCGATCGCGGCATCATCGTGCTGCCGGACATTTATGCCAATGCAGGGGGCGTGACCGTCTCGTATTTCGAGTGGGTCCAAGGGCTCCAGCACTTCTACTGGACCGAAGAGGAAGTGAACAGCCGCCTCCGCGCGATCATGACGCGCGCCTTCCAGGCGATCCATGCCACCGCCGAGCGCTACCATGTCCAGCTTCGCACGGCCGCGCTCGCTCTCGCCGTCCAGCGCGTCGCTGAGATCACTCGGTTGCGCGGTATCTATCCGTGAGGCTTTCGATCAGACAGCTGGCACCTCGGCGTGCACCCCTCCGCTCGACAGGATGTGGAGCGGAGGGGTGTCGAGCCTCGCTCGCCGCGCTCGCTGCGTCCTGACTGGCCCCCAGTCACCAGCACACGCGTCAGCTAGCGGGGGAAATCGACGTTGATCTGCTCACGCAGGCTTCGCGGAGGGAGTCGACCGACCCGGTAACCGAGCACCGTCCGCATGTCGGGAGGATGGCGGGGAGACCAACTGCCGGGATGACTGCGCGCGACGCTATTCCGTGCCACTATCCACGCACATGATCCGGCTGCACCACCGGATAGCGCGGCGAACACGAGCCACACCAGAACCAGATCAGCCGAGCGCGTCGTCCATTGTTTCGTCGCTCGGCAGCCAGCGAGCCAGAGCAGCCTCCCAACCGGTCACCTTACCGTCCGTGATCACGATAACGCCAGCTTCGCTCGCCAGTTCCCGTCCACCCTCGGTCAGCCGGACACCTGCCACGCCGGGCAAGACGAGGGGGTGGAGCTGGCGCAGCGCAGCCGCACGACGAACCGCCCACTCCACATCGAAGCGATCGACCGTCGCGGACACTTCGATGATGACCCATACCTCAGGCTGCTCGGCTGTGGACAGCCGACCTGAGACGACGAGGTCGGCTTCGAACAGATCGTCCCCCTCCGGGCCGGGAAGCCGCTCGGTGATGAGTTCAGCCAACTGCCCGATCGCCATCGCGCGGACGCGTCGCAGTCGGCGACCGAAAATCGCTGGCGCGCGCTCGCGATAGTACTGCTCCAGAGCCTTGCCAGTCAGGTCATCGAGACGGTTGCGTACCCTGACCAGTTCGTCCTCGACCGATCCGACACGCTCTTCGAGCGATCCGACGCGCTCTTCGACCGAGCCGAGACGCTATTCGACCGAACCGAGACGATCTTCCACCCGCTCCATCCGCTTTGTCAGCGCCTCGATCTGCGCCTCGACCCGCTCCATCCGCTGCGTCAAGGCCTCGATCTGGGCTTCGACGCGCTCCATGCGGACAGTCAACGCCTCGATCTGCGCCTCGACCCGCTCCATCCGCTGCGTCAAGGCCTCGATCTGGGCCTCGACGCGATCGGCCAATCGATCGATCGAACGCGCCACGTCATCGATGCGCTGGCCGAGTCGCTCGATCTGCGCGTCGATCCGGGCCTCGCGCTCGCGCGCTGCTTGCCGATCTCGTTCCATCGCCTCGATCAATCGATCGACCGCTTGCTCGATGCGCCGGAGGCCCGCTGGAAGTTGCAAAAACTCTTCGCCGAGCAAGACCTCCAGGAGCAGGCGCCGGAACTCGGCATCTTCCCGGATCCGCCGGATCAGCTCCTCCGGCAGGCGATCGGCTGCCACGCTCGCATGCTCCTTCCGTCGCTCTTGTCTGCGAGGACGAATAGCCCGGCGCAAGCGACTCGCATTCCGAATCGAGCATAGTCCGGCGAGGGAGCGAAAACAAGGCATGCCTCGGTGGACGAGGCACACTCGTCAAGAACCTGTCAGCGATCGAGAGGGACATGCTCAGGCCGTTGCCGGAGCACACAGGAGCTCGCGAAGTTCGGCCTCGCGCTGCTGCTTGGTCACGATGATCAACTCGTCTCCCGGCTCTATGACCGTCTGGCCGGTCGGAATGATCAGCTCCCCCCGGCGGATGATCGCCGTGATGATCGCCTCGGGCGGCAAGGGGAGCTGCCAGATCGGCTGGTTGACGACCGGAGATTCGGCGGCGACTTTGGCTTCCACGATAGCCAGATCGGCGTGCCGGAGAGCCAAGAGGTGGACGAAGGGTCGCTCGGGGATCTGTTGCTCGATCAGACTCAAGATGACGTTCGTTTGACTCACGGTGACGTCGATCCCGAGCCGGCGGAAGAGCTCCTCGTTCTTCGGGTTGTTCACGCGAGCGATCGTTCGCCGAACACCGAACCGCTCGCGCGCCACCTGGCAAATCACCAGATTGTCCTCGTCGTCACCAGTGACCGCGATCACCACATCGGCACGCCCCGCACCAGCTGCCGCCAGTGTCGCGACTTCCGCCCCGTCTCCCTGCATGACAATCGCACCGAAGCGGTCGCGATAGATCTGCACTTTGACCGGGTTCTTCTCGACGAGGAAGACCTCGTATCCCTCGTTGACGAGCGTTTTCGTGAGATAGTACCCGACCTTTCCACCACCAACGACGATGATGTACATCGCGGACACTCCTCACCCAGCTTTCGAAGGATGCTCAGCTGGTCTTGGTCACGAGTTCATCGCGCACAGCTTGCTCGATCATCTCCGAGACGGTCCGGGTCGGGCAAATGACGGTCAAGCCGAGTTCGCGATAGATTTCGGCACGATCGGGATCGTAGATGCGCAAGATCACTTTCGGAACGCGGTAGATGACTTGCGCGATCTGAGCAGCCATGATGTTCGTGTTGTCGTTCTCGGTCACAGCGATGAACACGTCAGCCTGCTGGATTCCCGCATTCCGGAGCACATCCTCGTCGATGCCGGTCCCGAGAACGAGCTGGCCGCGGAAGCCAGGTGGCAGTCGCCGAAAGGCCGTCTGTCGCTGGTCGACGACCGAGACCTGATGCCCTTCCTCAGCGAAATCGCTCGCCAGTTTCGCCCCGACGCGGCCACAACCGACGATGACGATCTTCACGATGCTGCCTCACCCCGCTCAGCGACCCGTACGACGACGACGTCGCACGGAGCATTGTCAAGGATATACGGAAGCGTCTCTCCCTGCGTCAGGACACCCAAGGTCCAACGGCTCCTCGTCGCCATGATGATGGCATCGGCCGCGCGTTCGATCGCCTCGTCGACGATCGCCGCACCAGCCACGCGTGCCTGCAGAAGCTCGGTCAGTACCCGTTTCCACTTCCCGCGCGCGACACGCTGTGCGTACTGCGCTGCTCGCTCCAGGATCGCTGACCCCCGCTCGATCTGCTCGGGCAACTCGACATCCAAGGCATACCGTTGTGGGACCTCGACCACATACACGAGGATGAGCGTCGTCTCGCTGCCAGTACAGACTGCTGCCGCCAGGTCGATCGCCCGCTCGTCGTCTGGTGAACCACTCACCGGGACGACCACCCGGCGGTAGACTCGTGCCACTTTTCCCCTCCAGTCTCATCGCGACGCGCGGTCAAAGGCCCAGCGCGAGACGTTCGATCAAGAGCTGGGGGAGTCTCGCCGCCGCCATCTCGGCCTGCACCGCTTCGATATTGTACGGCACGCGCCGAAAAGTGAGACGCTGCGCCTCTGGCTCCCAAAGCAGAAAGGCAGCCCGAGGATCCCCATCCCGCGGCTGCCCCACTGATCCCGGGTTCACCAGCAGACGCCCCTCACGCGTGTCGATGACCATCCCATCCGACGGCTGCAGTGGTCGCTCACCCCGCTGCGCTGCTTCCTCGCTCAACAGAAACGGCACGTGCGTGTGTCCGAAGAAGCACAAGCGCGTTTCAAGCAGCCGGAAATTCGCCCGTGCTTGCTCCGTCGTGAACACGTACTCCCATATCGGTGCCCGCAGGCTCCCGTGCACCAGCGTCACTTCGTCGAGAACCAGCTTCTCAGGCAAGTTCTCCAAAAAGGCACGGTGCTCGGTTCCCAGCTGCAGCATCGTCCAGCGCAAGGCGTAGCGAGCGGCCGGGTTGAAGCCCTCCAGCGGTAAGCGTCCTGAGCAAGCGGCATCGTGGTTCCCCAGCACGGTCGCCGGGCCGGCGACTTCCCGGATGCGTTCGACGCACTCGCGCGGCCGCGGGCCGTACCCAACGACATCCCCCAAACACCAGACACGATCCACCGGGCCAGCCGCTGCGAGGACCGCTTCCAACGCTTCCAGGTTGCCGTGGATGTCCGAGACGACGAGAACGGGCATCGCTCCTCTCCTTTCGAGGGTACTCCAAGCACGCCAGTACGGCGAGACGAGCGCGCTCGCACCGGTCGGTCACACGCTTTTTCGGCGCCGAGCCACCGCTCGACGAGTGTAGCGAGGGCGCTACTTTTCCATCACACGCTCGCCGGTACTTCCAGCGAAGGCGGGACACCTGCCGAGGGCAACCCCGGTTTCTGACAATGCCCGCGAGGCGATGATGCTCGTCCTCGAGTGGTACCATGGAAACTGCCGGTACCGCCGGGGAAGGAGGGAAACGATGGTCCAAGCAGGAAACGACTGGAAGCTCTGGAGCGTGCTCGCCGGCGGGACTGCAGTGACGATCGTCGCAGCGCTCGTCGCACGCCGGCGACGCCGCCGCACCTTGCGCGAGCGACTCGCTCAGGAAATCGACCTGGAATCGACGCTGACTTCGCTCCGCGAGGCCGTGCAGGAGGTGCGCGAGCGCCTGCCAGTCCACGACGGCAAGGTCGCACGCTCCATCTGGCGCAAGCGCGTCAAGCCGCTCGTTCAGCAGACTGCCCGCACCCTGCCGGAACACGCCCGCAGCGCGACTGCGGTCCTGGAAGCCGAACGGGCAGCGGTGGAAAAACTGCAGCGCCAAATCTTGCCCGCCACCGAGCAAGCTGCGCGTCAGGCAGCACTGACGGCCGAGCGAGCGCTCCAGCGTGCTGCTGAAAGCGCCCGCACGGTCCCCAAGCGTCTCCCGCTGCCCTCCGCTCGCTCTCGCCGGCCAGGACTGCTCGTCCGACTCGCTGCCGGTGCGCGTGACACTGCTGCCCTCGGCTTTTGGATGGGCGCGGCAGCAGCTCTGGTCTACTTCGGTCTGCTTCGACCGGAGCAGCGCGAGCGACTCCAGCAGGGCGCGAGCTCGTTCGTTACCCAGCTCCGTGAGCTGTGGGCCGATTTCTCCTTCAGCGAGGAGCCACTCCCCGAGTTCACGGAGTGAGCAGCCGGGAGTTCGCCCTTCTGGAAACGTGGAGCGAGCCGGCGATCGCGGTGAGCGCCGGCCCGCTCCACGGGGTACTCGTTCGATGTTCCCACTCAGATAGTCGGCACCTGCCACGTGGGTCGTAGTGCGACGGCACGTTCCCGGTACACTTCTCTCGGGAGGCGAGGCATGAACGATGAGAGCGACACGCGCCATGAACTCGAGCGGTTCCACCGTCGCGTGACCCGTGGAGCGAAGCTCGAACGGGCCTCGAGCACCGAACTCGCCCCGGAAGTGCTGGCCCGCTTTCTCAACGCGTTGGCCGATCCGACCCGCCTGCGCATCGTCGAACTCCTCGCTCGCGAAGGAGAACTCCACGTCAGCGCGCTCGTCGAGCGACTCCAGCAGCCCCAAGGACGCGTTTCGACGCATCTCGCTTGCCTGCGGACCTGTGGACTCGTGCAGGTCCGCCAGGATGGGAAATATCGCTTTTACACCATCGCGGATCACCGCATCCCCGCCTTGCTCGCGCTGGCCCGCGACTTGGCTCTTCCCTACGCTGCAGCGATCGCGACGTGCCGAGTCGCCGCACGCCGCTGTTCCTCGGAGGATTGACGGATGCGTCAACTCGTTCTCGCGCTGCTCACTCCGTGCCGCCTCGGATGGCTCACCGTCGCACTGGCGATCGCCGCCTACGGCTTCTCGACTGCACAATGGGCACTCCTCATCGTAGCCCTCGCCCCGCTGCTCGGCACCCTGGCTGCACTTGTGATCGCACGGCGCAGCCTGACCTGCACGCTTCCCGAGGAGGTCCGGTCGCGTGAGTGAGTTCCAAACGGTCGTCGCGGCCTGGCTCGCGACGGTCGCGGGATGGCTTCCCTTCGGCTATGCCTTCGGTGCCGGCATGCTGGCAGCGGTCAATCCCTGCGGCTTCGCGATGCTCCCGGCGTATCTCGCCTTGTATCTCGGTCTCGACGACGACCGGTCAGCGAGCGCTCCCGCGCGACTGGGCCGCGCACTGCTCGTCGGTAGTGCTGTCTCGTTCGGCTTCTCCACTTTGTTTGTCCTGGCCGGTCTCGTTGTCTCGCTCGGTGGCAGCTTCCTCTTCCCGGTCATGCCCTGGGTCGGCATGAGTATCGGCATTGTCCTCATCCTGATGGGGATCGCGATGTTCTCCGGGCGGGTCATCGCACCGACCCAGTTCGAGCGACTCGCCGACCGCTTGATGCGCCGCGGGGAACGATCGGTCCGAGCCTTCTATCTCTTCGGTCTCGCCTACGGCCTGGCCTCGCTGAGTTGCACCTTTCCTGTCTTCATGATCGCTGCTGGAAGTGCCCTCTTGAGCGGTGATCTGTCGCGGGGGACCCTGCAGCTAGCCACGTACAGTCTGGGGATGGCGAGCGTCATCGTCGCCCTGACCGTTGCGCTGGCTTTCCTGCGCCTCGGGCTCGTGCGGGTGCTCCGACGGGCTATCCCCTATGTGCAGAGCGCAGCAGCCGCCTTGCTGGTCTTCGCGGGCATGACGATCCTCCTCTACTGGTCGTCATATCGCTGAGCACCTGGATCGAGCATGGAGAAGCCTGAGCATGAGTTGCAGCGTGAGCAGCCAGCAGGTGAGCAGACTTCCTGGCACCATCGCGCTGATCGGTTCCGGGGAGACAGCGCATGCTGGCCGGCAGGCCTTTGCCGCGTTGTTCGCTCAGCTGCAGCCACCGGTCCGGGTCGCGATCGTGGAGACCCCGGCCGGTTTCCAACCGAACGCAGCGCTCGTCGCGCGCCGGCTCGCTCGATTCCTGTATGAGCATCTTATGGAATTTGCGCCTGAGGTCCGCTTCGTCCCGGCTCGCCAGCGGGGGAGCATCTACGATCCCGATTCCCCGCTCGTCGCTGAGCCGCTCGAGTGGGCCGACTGTGCCGTTGCCGGGCCGGGGAGTCCGACCTACATGGTGCGCCACCTCGCCGGAACGTTGACCTGGCGCCTGCTCGTCGAACGCTGGTCGAGTGGGCTCCGCCTCGCCTTCGCCAGCGCCGCTGCGCTCGCGATCAGCCGCTTCACCCTGCCGGTGTACGAGATCTTCAAGGTTGGAGCTGACCTGCATTGGGTTCAGGGGCTCGATCTGCTCGGCCCGCTCGGCTATTCGCTGGCCATCGTCCCTCATTGGAACAACCGCGAAGGTGGGGACGAACTCGACACGAGCCGCTGCTTCATGGGACAAGAACGGTTCGCGGCTCTCCGTCGCCTCCTGCCGTCCGGAACCGTGATTCTCGGCATCGACGAGCACACCGTGTGCGTGCTCGATTTTGCGGATCGCTCCGGTCGGGTTCTCGGTAGCGGCGCGGTGACGCTGCTGACTACCGAGCGCGAGTTCGTCTTCGATCGTGGCGAGCGATTCCCACTCGACCTTCTTGCCTCACCGACTGTTCGCTGACGCGCCGTCGGCATCTCGATCGCTCGCCATCCGCCGCCCTGGCCACGTTTCTGGAGCCGCCAGCCAGAACAGCCCGCCCAGTCCGACGATCACGACAGCTGTCGCCACGAGTGTCGCGCGAATGCCGATCGTTTCCGCCGCGAGCCCCAGCACGGTCGGTCCTACCACGTACCCGAGTTCGGAGAGCATCCGATAGGCGCTCATCGCCGCCGCTGTCATGCCTGGCGGGGAGACATCCGCCGCGTAGGCGGCTGGTGCCCCTCCCCCGATCCCGCTGGCCAGCGCCCACGTGACGCATGCTAGGAGAAACCATGGATACGACGAGGCGAAGGCGAATCCGACGAGGCCGAGCCCGCTGAACAACGTTGCCGGCGCGATGACGACCTTGCGCCCGAACGTATCGACCAGGACGCCAGCCGGATACGCCATGACCAGCGACACGACGCTCACTGCCGCCAGACCGAAGCCGATCTGCGAGGGGCTGAGCCCGATCTCGCGCTCCGCTCGCAGCGGGACGAGCGTGAAGAGTGCGCCCGTTCGGGCGAAGAAATTCCCGAAGGTGACGAGTCCGATGAGCACTAGCGGTCGATGCCGCAGCACGCTCACCAACTGGCGCCTGAAGACGAACTCGTTGCCCTGGGCAGGTTCACGAGCACCAGCGGGTCGCGTCTCGGGCAGGCGCCAGAGCGCCAGCACCGCGACGATCGCGCCAACGAAACCGTAGACCCAGAAGGGAGCACTCAGGCCTCCATACTGCGCCAAAAAGCCACCAGGGATCGGCCCGAAGCCGACAGCGAACAGGAAGACAGCCTGGTAGATCGCCATCGTCCGACCGCGTGTCGCTGGTTCGGTGATATCGGCCAGCACGATTTGCCCACTGGTGAGCACCATCGATGCGCCGCTTCCCGCGACGAATCGACCGACGAGAAAAATCGGATAGGAGGGGGCGAGCGCACAGAGAATATTGCCCAAAACCGTCGCCAGGCCACCGGCGAATAACGACCACCGACGCCCCGCTCGATCGGCGATCCAGCCAGCCGGAGCCGATGACGTGAAGCGGGCGAGACCATAGACCGCGATCGCCAGGCCGATCAGCGCTTCGGAGACACCGTAGGCTTGCGCATAGAGCGGAACGACCGGCACGATGCTCCCGAAACCGAGCTGGTTGATGCCGACGATCGCGGAAATCCAGACCAGGACGCGGTTGATCCGGTACCATGAACGCAGCGCGCCTGATCCTGGCTCGAGCACCCGGGCCAGTCGCATCAGCAGTTCCTTCCGAACCTGATCGAGCCAGACAACCGACAGCAGGGGAGGTCACCATGCAGGAGACGATCCGCGTCACGCGCTGGAACACCCCACAGCCACCGACGAGCGCAGAACTCGAGGCTGCTCTGGCCGCTGAGGGATTGCGCGGTTATTACTGGTCGAACGCTCCAGGTGATCGCTATGCCCCGCACTCCCACCCCTACCACAAGGTTCTCTATGTCGTGAGTGGCTCGATCACCTTTTTCGTGGACGAGCGCGAGGCGATCGAGTTGGGGCCGGGTGACCGCCTCGATCTCCCGGCAGGAACCGTGCACAGCGCGGTCGTCGGCCCCCGTGGGGTCACGTGCTTGGAGGCTCACCGTCCGGTCTCATCCAGTTGACGAAGGGGACCGCCCCATCGTGGCCGGGATCAGCAACGCGAACGGTACCCCGGCCAACGAGGCGCCGACCGTCAGCCAGAACGCTCGCTCGATGCCGATCGCCTCGGCCACGGCACCGAAGGCGAGCGCGATGATGCTTTGAGCAACGAAACTGGTCGCGAGCGTGAAGCCAGACAGCGGGCCACGGGCTTCGGGTGCAATGTCGTTCGCCAGTGCCAGCGTCACCGAGCGCGGCGGTGTTGCAAAAACCCCGATCAGAACCAGCAGCGGCAGCATGAGCCAACTCCCGTTTTCGATAGCCAGGTAGAGCGCGAGGAGCGGCGCGGTCCCGAGCGAGGAGAGGAGCAACGCGCCGCGTCGTCCCACCCAGTCGGAGAGCGATCCCCCGACCAGCCCGCCGATGATTCCACTGGCATAGAAGGCAGACAGGGCCAGTCCACCGTACCACTCGCTCCGACCACGCTGGAGAAGATATTCGACCAGAAAGAAGCTGGGGGGTGTCACTGCTGCGGTATTCGCCACAACCGATCCCAGGAGCCCGATGAACGGTCGCTGGCGCTCGCGGATGAGCCGCCACAACTGAACTTGGCCAGCGTGCCGCCGCGCGATCGCGTCGCTCGCCTCGGTCCGGAGTCGCAGGAAGAGCGTCGCTGAGGCGGCGAGGCCGACGAGCATGACGAGCGGCATCCCGTCCAAGGTGAAATGTGCGATCACTGCGGTCAGCAGGATGGGTGCGACTGTCCGCGCCAACTCACCACCGGCCATGAAGATCGCCATCGCCCGACCGAGCCGCTGTCCACCGAACTCGCCGACCAACGCCACAGCCGGCGCATGGAAGGCAGCCGAGGCAAGTCCCGAAACGAGGAGGAGCACGAGGACGACGGCGAAGTGCGGTGCGATCCCGATGGAAGAGAGCGCGAGCGCCGCGACTGCCGGCGAGAGCACGACGAACCAGCGGCGGCTCGTCCGGTCCGCCACGTAGCCGAGAAACGGCTGCACGATCGAAGGAAGCTGCTGTGCAGGAACCATGGCGCTGGCCCAGAACAGCGAGACTCCGAGCTTCGCCTGGATCGCCGGGACCAGGACGCCGAGGAACGAAGGATAGAGGTCATGAGCGAAGTGCGCCCACGACATGAGCAACACGCCGCGCGCGTCCCAAATGGCTGGCTTGCCGACTGCTCGCGGGCGCGCAGCGGCTGCCTCCGTCCCCATCGCCTTCCTCCTCGCCAAGGATCGACCGGAGCCGCAGATCGGCTCGCGACAGCTGTCGCACCAGTATAGTCCCCTTCGCTGCCCGTGCGGCATCGCCATTCCACAGTGCCGAACGACGCCCGCTCACTACCAGCTGCTCACCCAGTCGGACACGCGCGGCCAGGAGGCGAACCAGGGCACGCGCCAGGCAGAGTTCGCGCGTGCGCGGCGGACGAGCTCCCGTTTCTCCGGCGCGACGTCGTCGGGCATACCGGGGATCGCGACGTTGGCCGACGAAACCTGCTGACCGCGGGGGCAGGGGGTGCCCCAGGGTGCTGCTGCCAGCCTCGCGCTGGCGTCGCGCGAGCGAGCAGGTCCGAGACCGAGGGCTCGGCCAGGTCTTGACACTGGCCACTCAGCGCATTACCCTGGAGATGAAATTACCCGTCGAGCAAACGAGCGAATGGGCGACCGGCATGGCGACAGTACTCGTGGTTCCGAAGCTCGGCCTGACCATGACTGAAGGGCGGATCGGTCGGTGGCTCAAGCGTCCCGGTGAGACCGTCAGTGCTGGCGAGCCAGTTCTCGAGGTCGAAACCGAGAAGTTGACCGTGGAAGTGGAAGCTCCCGCCTCGGGCATTCTGGCCCATGTGCTGGCCGAGGAAGGTGCAGTGCTCCCGGTCGCTGCGCCGATCGCCGTCATCGCCGAGCCCGGCGAGACGGTCGATCTCAGCACGATCGTCCCAGGATCCCCCACTGCGACGCTCACGAGTACAGCCCCGATAGCGAGTGGAGCCAGTAGTCTCCCGACGCCAAGCGAGCGACCGGTGACCGAGGGTGGAGAGGTTCGCGCCACACCGGCAGCACGCAAGCTGGCCCGCGAGCATGGGATCGATCTGCGGCACATCCGAGGAACCGGTCCCGGTGGACGGATCACGGCTGAGGACATCGAGCGGTATTTGGCGACGCGCACTGCTCCAGGCTGGCCGCGCGGCGAAACCGTGCGCTTCTGGAGCGACGGGTACGCGCTGGCCGGAGAACTCTTCCTACCTACTCATCTTCCCCTGCCACGACCAGGAATCGTGCTCTGCACCGGCATCCATGGCATCAAGGAACTGGGAATACCGCTCTTGGCGCAGGCGTTGGCCGATGCTGGCTTCGTCGTCCTCACGTTCGATTACCGCGGCTTCGGAGCGAGCGAAGGACCACGCGGGCGCCTCATCCCGTCCGAGCGGATCCGGGATGCGCGCGCTGCACTCACCTTCCTCGAAACGCACCCAGCGGTCGATCCGCAGCGGCTCGCCATCGGTGGCCTGAGCATGGGTGGTGGGCACGCTCTTTCGGTCGCAGCACGCGACGAGCGCGTGCGCGCGTGCGTGGCGCTCGCGCCGGTGACCGATGGACGCCGCTGGCTGCGGAGCCTCCGCGCTGAATGGCAGTGGCGACTCTTCTTGGAAGAGATCGCCCTCGACCGCCGCGCTCGCGTGCAGAGCGGAATGTCCCGGCATGTGCCGCTCTCCACGATCATGCCGCCCGATCCGGAGACCGAGATGACCATGCGCGAGATGGCCAAACGGTTTCCTGACCTCGTCGTCGAGCCCGAGGTGACGCTCGAATCGGCTGAGGCGCTCCTGGAGTACCAGCCCGAACGGGAGATCGATCGGATCGCACCGCGCCCGCTCCTCCTCGTCCACGGACGGCAGGACGTGCTCGTCGCGCCGGACGAGTCGCTCGTCGCTTTCCAGCGCGCGGGAGAACCCAAGCGACTCGTGTTGCTCGAGGGGATGGGGCACTTCAATTGGCTCAATTCCCAGCACCCGGTCTTCGGGCGCGTGCTCGGCGAGCTCACGAACTGGCTCGAGGTATGGCTGGTGAACAGAGCGGACTGAGAGGGAGGTGCATCGTGGAGATCCCGCGCGACAGACTGCTGTGGATCTACGAGCGGATGGCACTCATCCGCGCCTTCGAGGACCGTGTCGCCCAGCTTTTCGCCGCTGGCCGGATCCCCGGCTTCGTGCATCTCTATGCTGGCGAGGAAGCGATCGCCGTCGGCGTCTGCGCACACCTGACTGACCGCGACTACATTACCAGTACACACCGGGGGCACGGGCACTGCATCGCCAAGGGGGTCGATGTCGCGGCGATGATGGCCGAGCTCTTCGGCAAGGCGACCGGCGTTTGCAAAGGGAAGGGTGGCTCCATGCACATCGCCGACGTCGACAAGGGGATGCTCGGTGCCAATGGCATCGTCGGCGGTGGGCCACCGATCGCCTGTGGAGCGGGCTTGATGGCCAAGACGCTCGGGACCGATCAGGTCGCAGTCTGCTTCTTCGGAGATGGAGCCGCCGAGCAAGGAACCACGCACGAGGCGATGAACCTCGCTGCCATCTGGAAACTCCCCGTCGTCTTCGTCTGCGAAAACAATCTCTATGCCGAATCGACGCCCTGGACCTACCACTGTGCCGCACCCGACATCGCCTCGCGTGCCTCTGCTTACGACATGCCCGGCGTACTGGTCGACGGGACCGATGTCTTCGCCGTGTACGAGGCAGCCGGCGAAGCGATCGCCCGGGCGCGCCGCGGCGAAGGCCCCACGCTCCTCGAGTGTCGCGCCTTCCGCTACTACGGGCATTTCCAGGGGGATGCCGTAACCTACCGCACTCCCGAAGAAGAAGCCTCCTACCGCGCACGGGACCCCATCCAGCGCTTCCGTCAGACGGTCTTGAGCCAGGGGCTGCTCAGCGAGGACGAACTCGATAAGATCGACCGAGCGGTCAAGCAGCAGGTCGAGGAAGCGGTCCGGTTCGCGGAATCGAGCCCGCTCCCACCGCCCGAGGAGTGCTTGACCGACGTCTACGTCAGCTACCCTGCTGAACAACTCGCGTTTCGTCATTGATGCGAGGAGGGACGAGCATGGTCGTCGCCACACGAGTACTCAGCTATCGGCAAGCGATCAACGAGGCCTTGCGGCTCGAAATGCGCCGCGATCCGACCGTCATTCTCATGGGAGAGGACGTTGCAGGCGGGGCGACGATCGAGCATATCGAGCAAGAAGGTGCGTGGGGCGGGCCCTTGGGAGTCACCAAGAGCCTGGTGAGCGAGTTCGGGCGCCAGCGTGTCCTCGATACGCCGATCAGCGAAGCAGCCTTCATCGGTGCTGCCGTCGGCGCAGCCGTGACCGGGCTCCGCCCAGTCGCTGAACTGATGTTCGTCGATTTCTTCGGCGTGTGCATGGACCAGATCTTCAATCAGGGCGCTAAGCTCCGCTACATGTTCGGTGGCAAAGCCAAGGTCCCTATGGTCATCCGGACGATGATCGGAGCCGGCTTCGGTGCGGCTGGACAACATTCCGGTTGTCACTATTCGGTTTTTGCGCACATGCCTGGCTTGAAAGCCGTCGCGCCAGCCACTCCGTACGATGCCAAAGGACTGTTGATCGCTGCCATTCGCGATGACGATCCGGTGATGTTCTTCGAGCACAAGATGCTGTACGACATGACGGGCGAGGTGCCGGAGGGCGAGTACGTCATCCCGATCGGGAAAGCGGAGATCAAGCGCGAGGGGAGCGACGTGACGATCGTCGCTATCTCGCGCATGGTCCATATCGCGCTCGAAGCGGCCGATCGCCTGAGTCGTGAAGGAATCGAGGCTGAGGTCGTCGACCTGCGCTCGCTCTCGCCGCTCGACGAGGACACTGTCCTGAGTTCGTTGGCCAAGACGCGGCGCCTGATCGTGGTCGACGAGGACAATCCTCGCTGCTCGGTGGCTGCCGATATCGCGGCGCTGGCCGTCGACAAAGGCTTCGATTATCTCGACGCCCCGGTCAAGCTCGTTACCGCCCCGCACACACCGGTGCCGTTCAGTCCGAGCCTCGAACAGTACTACATTCCGAGCCCCGAGCGCGTCATCGCAGCGGTGCGGGAGATCGTGTGAACGGGCACGCGAGCCAGCGAGGCGAGCCGACGAGCGTCGGCATCATCGCCAACCCAGCTGCAGGCAAGGATGTCCGACGTCTGGTCGCGCTCGCCTCCACTTTCGACAACCAGGAGAAGGTCCGCATCGTACGGCGCGTGCTCGCGGCGCTGGCCGCGCTGGGCATCGAGCGCGTCTGGTATCTGCGTGATTCCTTCGGGATCGTCGAGCGCGCTGCTGAGGGTATGACGCAGCGACTCGACATCCGACCTGTCCCGATCCCCTGCACCTTCACTGCGACCGACTCCGAGCGAGCTGCGGCCTGGCTCGCCGAGCAGCGGGTCGCTTGTCTCGTCACCCTGGGTGGCGACGGAACCAACCGGATCGTGGCACGCAGCTGTCGCGATCTTCCCCTCGTTCCCATCGCGACGGGGACGAACAATGTCTTTCCTTTCCTGGTCGACGGAACCATCGCTGGTGTGGCCGCAGGCCTGCTCGCCAGTGGTCGGCTTCCCGATTGCCTGCAACGGTGGCCACGACTCGAAGTTTGGATCGACGGTACGCTGGTTGACATTGCCTTGATCGACGTCGCCGTCTCGCGCGAGCGCTTCCTCGGTGCTCGTGCCATCTGGGATCCAACCTCGATCGAACAGGTCATCGTCGCCCGGGTCCTGCCCGGCGTGATCGGCTTAGCAGCGATCGCTGCTGCAGTGTGCCCTCGCCAGGATCACGGTGGGGCCACGGTGAAACTCGGTCCCGGCGGGACCACGGCACTCGCACCGCTGGCTCCGGGCCTCGTCGTTCCTGTTCCCGTCCGCGATTGGGAACCGCTCAGCCCTGATCACGCCGTACCGATCGAGACGATCCCCTGTACGCTGGCACTGGATGGCGAACGAGAGCTCCGGATCGAGCGAGCTGAACAGGTTCTCGTGCGGCTTTCAGCGGCTGGACCCCTCGTCCTCGATCCGCGCCTCGCGCTGCAAGAGGCTGCTCGGAGCGGAGCGCTCCTCATCCCACCGTTGGCGCTGTGAAAGCTGCTCCTCCAGGAAGGCGCGCAGGACGACCGCGTTGTTGCGCTCCGGGTCGCGCGCACTGTACAGGAGCGTGATGGTTCCCCGCTGTGCACTCCTAGGAGTGGCTCCCAGGCAGCTGGATTGCTCTGGAGTTCTTCCAAATAGCGAGCCTGAAACGCCGGCCACTTGGTCGGGTCATGCCCGTACCAGCGACGGAGCTCGTGGCTCGGCGCGACATCACGCAGCCAGGCCGTCAACTGCAGGTCTGCCTGTCGGATTCCACGTGGCCAGAGCCGCTCCAACAAATAACGCTCCCCGCCATCCGGATCCGGTGGCTCGTAGACACGCTTGAGACGAATCGCCATGGTATCACTCCTCGACGGAAAGCTCGTCCAGTGGTCGCTCGCGCAGCTGGTCCGGAAGGCGCAGGTACCGCTCGATCCGGCGCACGAAGACGATCGTCGCAACAGCCAGGAGTGTCCCGACGATCGCGATCACGTAGTATCCCGCCCCGACCAGCATCCCGATCGCGGCTGCAACCCAGATCCCAGCCGCCGTCGTCAGCCCGAAGACGCGGTCCCGGGCCCGCAGGATCATGCCACCACCCAGAAACCCGACGCCGGTGACGATCGTCGAGCCGATCCGGCTGGGATCGATCAGGATACCGACCTCCGGACGGGAAAACTGCTCCATGAGCAGCATCGAGCAGACCATGAAGAGCGCCGCGCCTTCAGCGACCAGCATGTGCGTGCGCAGCCCGGCCGGCTTGGCACTGAGTTCGCGCTCGAAGCCCAGCAGCCCCCCGAGCAGGAGCGCGATGATGAGCCGCACGATCGCCTCGGCTTCGCTCAACATCGGACCATCCCTGTCCAGCGCTGTTCGATAGTACCGCCGCGGGATACCATTCAGGCCGACGCGCGTCGAGTCTACCGCTTCTGCCGAGGGTGAACCAACCAGCGCACCCGGGGGAGCCAGCAGACGACCCTCTGCCGCCCTCTTTCGGCGAAGAGGGCCGAAGCATCAGCCGGGTGCTGACACCAGAAAGCAGGCACATCAACGCACAACGCGGGCAGCGCTGCTCGCTGCCCGCTCGCTGTCTCCAGTGCGGCGTACCCTCACCGCTGCGTGAGGGTGCGGATCAGCGCACGAAGACCTGCCACCCGTCCATAGGTCCGAATGATGGGCCGGGCGATCGTCTCCCCCACGAATTCGACCGTTCCCTTCGCGTGCGACATCGTCTCGGTCGCTGCCGCGAGCAGGGGAATCAAATGATCCCGGATCAGGAGCCCCAGCCAGATCCCGATCCCGACCAGGGCACCGAGCAGGAGCACGACGAGAACAGTCGAAAGGGCGAGGAAGATGATCGCGATATCGCGGACCCGCTCCAGTGCCGACTGCTCCGGCCCGCCCAACAGATACAAGACGACGAACAGCACGACGAAGATCGCGAGCAAGCCACCGACGATCACCCACAACCAGCCGCGCCGCATCCCCTATCCCTCCCCCGACGATCGATCGCCGTTCCATCGGACGCGCTGCCTCGCTCGACGAGAGCGGGCCGCTTCAGCTGGCGTCGTCACGAGCCAGAGGATCCCGAGAACGAACAGTGCACCGAGTCCTCCCTCGACCAACGGCACAGTGCCCAGCCGGTAGAGAACCATTCCGAGCAGCTGGCTCGCGATAGACCCGATCCCAAAACCGAGCACACCACCCAACCAGTAGAGCGGGAGTTGCCAGATCCGCCGACCGAACACCGCATGCCAGCCTAACCCCAGCATGCTACCGAGAAGACTAGCGAGTAACAAGCCTGCCGGTAAGCCAGTGTCCAGCGCCACCGTTTCGACCGTTCAGGAGACTCGAATCCAAAAGGCATACACTGCCCGCGGTACCTTGTCGGGTCGGGGATTCTTCGGGTGCTGTGGCCATTCCACTTCCACACGCAGGAAGTAGGTACCCGGGCTCAGTTCCGGCATCGTCCACTGGAAGCCAGCACCGCTGCGTTCCGGGTCAGCCGTCACAACGGGATCGGTCTTGGCGACGAACCCTTTCGGTGCATCCGGAGCGGGCGAGATCGGCTCGAAATTCCCCTCCTGTGGATAGACTGCGAGCGACACCTTCTCCGGAATCCGGTCCTCGCTGAATGCAAAGCTGAGCGTCTCCCCCGGCCGAACGGCGAGCGGCTGTTCACTCGGAGGGACGAGCCCGGGAGCGGTCGTCTCGCCGGCAAAGCCGGAATCGAGCACCCAAAAGAACGGACCGATCGTCGCCTGCTGCTCGCCGCTTGCGACCTTCAGGACGAGATCGGGCGGCTTGAGAACCACCGGCGCAGGCGTCCTCACCGGCGTCGGAGTAGGTGCCACCGCGGTCGGGACACTGGTCGGACTCGGTACGACGGTCGGCGTCGGCGCAGCTGAGCGACAGGCGATCAGAGCACTCGTACTGAGGAGCAGGAGAACGATTCCCTTCCGGATCCGCATCGACCCCTCTTCCCTTCCAGAACACCGGCGGCCGGGTATCCGGCAACCGCGCCGACTGTACCACACAGCTCTTTCCGAATCCCTCACTGTCACAGCAAACGGGCACTGAGGTGTTCTCCCATGAATGGGAGGGGGAAGGAGATCCCCTCTCAGCAACCGATCGGTTCGGGTGTCTCGCTCGGTATCGTCGGACATGGGGGTTAGGAGGTGTCGATGAAGGCGACATGGTCGAAGGGAACGCTCATCACACTCACTTGTGTCGTCGCGCTTCTCCTGGTCGCACTTCCGGCTTGCCGAGGCGGTGGTGCAACGCCGACTCCGACACGTCCAGCAACCCCTGCAGCCGCGCCGCGCACGCCGACGGCTGCACCGGCACGGACGCCAGCTGTCTCCCCCGCAGCAACACCGGCTCGTACCCCAGCTGCAACACCAGCGCGGACGCCCACATCTACGCCAACCGCATCTCCTGTTCTTACGCCTCGAACCACTCCCAGCCCAGGACGCACCCCAGCGGTGACACCGACACCGTAGGCGCGGTCGATCGGGAAACGAGACACTCGATCCGATCGGACCGCCGAGCTTTTGTCACATCACTGAGCTCGGCGGTGTTTTACTGGAATGACAAGGGGTACGTGTGACGCTCGTGGCCAACCGAACCGATCGCGAACTCTTGGAAGCTGCCCAGGCGGGCGATGAGCAGGCTTTTGCGCTCCTGCACGACCGTTACCGCCCGCTCGTTTTCCGGATCGCACTGCGGACACTGGGTCGAACCGACGACGCAGAGGATATCTGCCAAGAGGTCTTTTTTCGCCTCTACCGGCAACCACCGCAGCTGAACGATCATCCACACGCGCTGCGGCTTTGGCTCGCCCGCGTGACCACCAACGCGGCGCTCAACCTGCTGCGCAGTCAGCGACGAGCCCGGTTCCACTGGTCCCGTCTGCTCCGCCTCGATCGGCTTTTCGACGATCAGCGACCCACCGCGGAGTGGAATGAAACGTCGCTGCTTGTCCAGAGCGTCTTGGAGAAACTTTCCGATCGCGATCGGGCGTTACTCGCCCTGCGAGTGAGCGGATTCAGTTACGAAGAGATCGCCATGTTGTTGGACCTTCGACCGACGTCGGTCGGTACCCTGCTGGCGCGCGCTGAGCGCCGCTTCCGCGAGCGCTATCGAGCCCTGCTCGGCGAGAATGGAGAGGAGGTGCCTGAGTGAAACGATTTCGCCGCTGCCCGCCCGAAGGAACGCTCCGGCTCCTGGTCGACAGCCCAGGTGAGACCGCAGTTCGCCAGCATGTCGCTGGCTGTCGATCCTGCCAGCTGCGCCTCGAACGCTTGCGGGCCGATGCGGAGTTCGTCGAACGCGCGCTGACTGCGCTCGAGCAGTCACCCGTCCCCCTGCTACTTCGTGCCACGGAATCGAGAAAGGAGCGTCCCATGCGCTATTTCCGAACAGCGAGCGCTGCGCTCGCAGCAACCCTCGCCCTCGCACTCGTCGTTTGGCTGGCGCCGGTCGGCGCACTTGCCGATCAGCTGGTCCAGCGCTTCCGTGTCCAGCAGTTCGCGGCCATCACCATACCAGCTTCGACGATCAGTTCTTTGAGCGATCAGTTCGGGTCGGTACCGGAGGAGCAGCGGGCAGCTCTTCGCGAGCAACTTCAGCGATCCTTCCAGGTCACACCCGAGCAGATGGATGGTGAGCATGTCCGCGAGGTCGACTCGCTGGACGCTCTCACTGCTCACCTTGGGCGTGCACCGCTCGTCCCGGCTGCGGTGCCAGCGCCGTTTGCGTCCAGCCAACCACGGTATCTGGCGGGCGATCCACAGCGGAGCGAGATGACGATCGACGTCGCCCGCGTGCAAGAGGCCGCCGCACAGCTCGGGCTGCAGTTCGCGAGCTTGCCCGATCCGAGTGTGACGCCGACGGTCACCGTGGCACTCTCCGTTCCGGCGAGCGCTGCGCAAGTCTGGGAAGCCGGCGATCGAGCCATGCTGCTAATCGCTGAACTGGAGAGCCCGACGCTGGAGCTACCCGCCGAGATCGATCCGGAACTCCTGCGCGAGGACCTTCTGATGCTGCCAGGGCTTCCTCCCGACGTGGTAGCGCAAATCCGCGCAGTCCGTGATTGGCGCCAAACGCTGATCATCCCGATTCCGGAGGGAGCCACTTCGCGGACCATCTCGCTACGCGGCACGAGCGGGCTGCTCATCGAAGGTTCTGAGGGATCCGCAGTCCTCTGGCAGGAACGCGGTATCCTCCATGTTGTCGGCGGCAGCGTGACCGCGGACCAGGCGCTGGCCATCGCGCGTTCGCTGCGCTGATGTCGACCACTCACGCGTCGGGTAGGGGGCTCGTGCCTCCTACCCGTCCACGGACTGTGACGGAACACGATGCAGCCGCGATTACCAGGCAGCCAGTCCGAATGGGCGATCGAAACGCGGGGCCTCCGCAAGGTCTACGGTGATCGAGTGGCACTCGAGGACCTCTCGATCACCGTCGGCCACGGGGAAGTTTTCGGCTTCCTGGGTCCCAACGGCGCAGGCAAAACCACGGCCGTCAAGATACTGGTCGGCCTCATCCGGCCGACCGCTGGCACTGGCTGGGTACTCGGTCGCCCCCTCGGCGACTATCGAGCACGCCGTCAGATCGGCTATCTGCCGGAACTGTTCCGGTTCCATGATTGGTTGACCGGCGAGGAACTCCTCGACCTGCATGGACAGCTCTACGGGCTGAGCCGTGCCGAGCGGCGTCGCCGGATCCCCGAGGTCTTGGAACTGGTCGGCCTCACCGAAGCAGCACGACGGCGCGTGCGAACCTACTCCAAAGGCATGCAGCAGCGGATCGGGATCGCTCAGGCACTCCTGGCCGAGCCACGTCTGGTGATTCTGGACGAGCCAACCTCGGCCTTGGATCCCCTTGGCCGACGCGACGTCCGCGACCTCATCCGGCGCCTCCGCGGCCAAGGGATCACTGTCTTTCTCAACTCCCATCTGCTGAGCGAGGTCGAAGCAGTCTGCGACCGCATCGCGATCGTGAACCGGGGACGCGTCGTCGCACTGGGGCCGATGACGACGCTGTTGGCCGGTGACCTAACGGTCGAATTCCGCCTCGGGTCGCTCCCCGACGGAACGCTGGATGCCCTGGCGCAGCTCGTGCAGGTCGAGGAACTCCGCCCCGATCCACGTCCGACAATCATCGCGCGTGCACCGGACGAGGAAACGATCGCTCGGGCAGTCGATCTTCTCGTCGAATCCGGCATCCCCGTCTATGGCGTCATTCCCGAGCGCCACTCGCTCGAAGACCTGTTTGTGCGCCTGGTGAACGACGAGTCTTTGGAGTCACGATGAAGGCACTGGTCATCGCGCGCTTGACCTTCCGCGAAGGTCTCCGCAAGAAGCTGGTCCTCGGCGTGGTACTCTTGAGCCTCGTCTTCATCGTGCTCTACGTTTGGGGCTTTTCCCTGTTCGTGCAGGACTGGCGAGCCATGGAAGCGCGTCGAGCAGCAGCCGGAGCGGGCATGACCTTGCCATACGAGGTTTTCGCCAGTGCGATGGTGCTGCTCGGCCTCTGGACGGTCAACTTCCTCGCGGGTGTGATGACGATCTTCGCATCCGTGGGCACGATCGCCAGCGAGATCGAACAGGGTACGCTGCACGCGATCGTTCCGAAGCCGATCCGTCGGTGGGAGATCGTGCTCGGCAAATGGCTCGGCTACGCACTGATGCTCGTCGTGTACATCGCTGTGATGGTTGCGACCGTGGTGCTCACAGCCCGCTTCGTCGGTGATTACCGGCCGCCCAATGTCCTCGCAGCCTATGGATTGATCTTGCTCGTCGCACTGATTCTGCTGAGCCTGACTATCCTCGGCAGCACGCTCTTTTCGACCGTCGCCAACGGCGTCATCGTCTTCATGCTCTACGGTATGGCGATCACCGGTGGATTGGTCGAGCAGATCGGCACGGCCTTGGACAACGATGTCCTCATCCGCATCGGCGTGATCTCGTCCATCCTCGTTCCCAGCGACAGCATGTGGCGACTCGCCAGTTACCTCGTCCAACCGCGCCTCGCCGTGAACTTCTTGGGCCCGAATCCCTTCGGGACCACCGTCCCGCCGAGCACGCTCGCCGTCTGGTACAGCGTCGCCTATGCCTTGGTCCTCCTGCTGCTCGCCATGCTGCGCTTCCAACGCCGTGATCTTTAGCGCTCATCCAGGTTGCGGCATACTCACGACGCGGCCGCTCGGCGGCGCTGGGCTGGACGACACGAGAGAGGGAGAGCATGGCGGTCGACATCGTTACCCTTCCCTGCGGGCCACTCGAGACGAACGCGTATCTCCTGGTCACGGAGCAGCGCGCGCTCCTGGTCGACGCTCCCCCCGACTCGTGCCTCGCCGTTCTCGACGAGCTCGAGCGACGCCAGGCGCGGCTCGAACGGATCGTGATCACCCACACGCATTGGGACCATATCGTCGATGCGACCGCGTTGCGACGGGAGACAGGCGCGTTGATCGTCGCGCACCCGCAAGCGGTTCCGCGTCTCCAACAGCCGCGCCCGCTCCTCACGCCGCTCCCGTTCGAGATCGAGCCAGCACCACCGGACGAGTTGGTCGAGGATGGGGCTACACTGCTGTTCGAGCCACTGTGCTTCACGGTAATCCACACGCCTGGCCACGCGCCGGACCAGATCTCGCTGTACGAGCCCACACGCCGCTGGCTTTTCGGTGGGGATACCCTCTTCCCGGGCGGGTATGGTCGCGTTGACCTACCCGGGTCCAGCATGGCAGAAACGATCCGGACACTCCGTCGCCTGCTGGAACTGCCCGGTGACGTGATCGTCTTCCCTGGTCACGGCCCGACGACGACGATCGGTCGCGAGCGCGGTTGGATCGAGCAGCTGGTCGCCAGCGGATCCTAACGCACGGCGCACACCAGGGGTTCGACATCCGCGAACGGCCCGATCACAGCCAGGGCGAAGCGTTCCGGCTGGAACAGTTCCTGTGCCAGCGCCTGGATCTCCTCGCTGGTGACCGCCCGAATGCGGGCGATGACTTCCTCAGGCGTCAGCACCTCACCGAACACCAGTTCCTGCCCGCCGATCCAGCTGGCCACCGCACGACTGTCTTCCAAGCCCATGACGATCCGCCCGACACGCAGCTCCTTTGTGCGCTCGAGTTCGTCATCGGGAACCGGCTCGCGCACCAGCTTCTCCAATTCACCCCGCACCGCACGCAGCGCGCGCTCAGCACGCTCGACGTCGGTACCCGTGTAGATGACCGCCTGCCCGACGTCGGCATACTCGCGGAGATACCCGTACACCTCGTACGCGAGTCCTTGGCGCTCGCGGATCTCTTTGAATAACCGCGAACTCATGCCGGAACTGAGCACAGAATCCAACATACCTTGCACGAAGCGACGCTCGTCACGGTACGGCAACGCGGGTAGCGCGAGGCAAAGGTGCGCCTGCTCGGTCGGTCGCTCGAGGAGTTCGATCGTCGGCCGTGCATCGCTCAGTCGAGCCGGGTGGGGATCAGCTGGTGTCCCTGGCTCCAGATCACCGAAATAGCGCTGCACGAGTTCGATCACCTGCTCGTGCGTCAGATCTCCAGCTGCAGCCACGACCAAGCGATCGGCCCGGTAATGCTGCTCGAGATAGGCGATGAGTTCGTCGCGCGTGATCGCCTCCACTGTCTCTTCCGAGCCGATGATCGGCCTCCCCAACGGATGCCCGTTCCAGAGTGCCCGATCCACCAGATCGTGCACGTAGTCGTCCGGTGTGTCGCGGATGCCGTGGATCTCTTCGACGATGACATGCCGTTCCTTCTCGAGTTCGCCTGGATCGAACAACGAGTGGCGCAGCATGTCAGCCAGAACATCGAAAGCGAGTTCGAGATGCCGGCTCGGCACTTTGACCCAGTAGTCCGTATGCTCGCGACCGGTCGACGCGTTCATCATCCCGCCGACGCCTTCGATCGCCTCGCTGATCAGCACGGGATCCGGGCGCCGCTCCGTGCCCTTGAACAGCATGTGCTCCAGAAAATGCGAGATACCAGCCAAGCGATCGCTTTCGTAGCGCGAGCCGACCCCGACGTACACGATAACCGTCGCCGAGCGCACATGGGGCATCCGGCTGGTCACGATACGAATCCCGTTGGGCAAGCACGTCTTCTGGTAATCCATCCTTACCCGTTTCCTACCTCATCGCCGATCGATCGGCGACCTGAACTTGATCGAGCAGCAGCCGGAGCGCCGCTTCCGCCGACAGCTCGATGTTCTGCCAGCGGTCACCAGTGAATCGATGCTCTTCGACCACGACACCATGCGGCCCCGCGCAGGCAACGTAGACCAGTCCGACCGGCTTCGTCGCTGTCCCACCACCGGGGCCAGCGATGCCGGTCGTGGCGACCGCGTAGTCGGTTGCGAAGCGCTCTCGTGCTCCCTTCGCCATTGCCTCGGCACATTCGCGGCTCACGGCACCGACGGAACGGAGCACTTGTTCCGGAACACCGAGCAGCGCTTGCTTCACGCGGTTACTGTAGGCGATGACCCCACCGATATAGTATTCGCTGCTCCCTGGCACCGAAGTGAGGAGATGGCCGATCAGCCCACCCGTGCACGATTCGGCGGTTGCCAGCGTCAGCCGTCGCTCGACGAAGAGTTCATAGACGTAACGAGCGAGTGGATGCTCCGGCACGCACAACCTCCAGACCACATCGTGCAAGTATATCCATTACCCGGATGGCTCGAGCATGAGATCATCGAGTCGGTCGGCCTGCCGGGTCGCCGGAAGCAGCGACAGCGCGACGGTCATGATGATCAGCCCGCTCCCGACTACCAAAAACGCACGCCCGGCACCGAGGTCATCACCGAGCCAACCACCCAGACCGTTCGCAGCGATGAGCGCGGTGAACAGGATCGTTGACCGAAGAGCGAAAACTCGTCCCATGAGGTTCGCGGGAGTCACACGCTGCACGATCGTCACACTCGGTACCAGGAACAGGAGATTCCCGAGTCCAGTGAGCCCAGTCAGCATGACACCGACCCAGAGCGGTGGCTCGAGGCCCAGTCCAGTCAAGCCAGTTCCCATGACCACCAGACCGAGTACGACGAGCGTCGCGAGGCGCCGCGTATTGAGCGTGCCGACCAAGAGCGCACCCGCGACACTCCCCACGCCGATCCCGAAGTTGAGCAGGCTATAAGTCACCTCGCCGCGCTCCGGACGAGCGTAGGCGTAGCCGACCAAGAGCGGCATGGCCATACCGATCGCGATCGCACCGAGTGCGACTAGCAGCGTGTTGGTGCGAACGAGCGGCTGATCGACCAAGAACCGCACTCCGCCGACCAGCTCGCGCCAGACCACTCGAACGGACCGGTCGCTCCCCACCGCGAGGGGCGGTAGCCGAAGGGGCCACAGGATCAGCGCCGAGACGACGTAGCCGAGTGCAGCGACCGCAAAAGCAGCTTCCAGGCCATGCCGATTACCCATCACCGACACGAGCCCACCGACGACCAGCCCGGCCAGCGGATATCCGCCGATGTCACCGAGGCTCTCGGCAAGCGACGACAGAGAGTTCGCCGTCGTGAGCTGGCTCGGTGGCACGACCGCTGGAATGGAGGCCATCTTGGCTGGCCGGTGCAGGATCGAGGCAGCATTGATCATGAACAGGAGCAGGTAGAGACTGCCGATCCAGTATTCGGCCGCGATCGGGAGAAGGACGACCGGCAGGACACGAGCCAAATCCGAGGCGATCATCACACGCCGCCGATCGACCCGATCCACCACGACACCAGCGAGCGGCCCGAGCAAGAGATCCGGCAATCCGCTGGCCAAAAACGCCAGGCCAGCGACGGTCATCGACCCCGTCAGTTCGTACACTAGTGCCGCGAGAGCGACCCGGTGTACCCGGTCACCGATGGTCGCGACCAGATCGGAGCCCCATAATGCCGCGAACCGCCGGTTCCCCACCAGCAGCCGCAGCGGCTCGCGCCACTCCACCCTCCCCCTCCCCGACCGTCTGCCTGGCCGTGACAGGGAATCCCGTACCGGCAGTATAGCCGATCGTCTCCAGGATCACCGAGCGAACTGACGAGCAAGCGAGAACTCATCCGTCGCTGGAAAGACGAACGCCCTTTTCTTCGAGTTGGCGAATGTCCGCTTCCACTTCCGCGAGCTGACGCTGGATGATCGGCAAGCGGTCACGTGCGCGCTGCCAATCGCGGAAAACCTCATCCCGCTCGCGCCGCAGCCGGTTGCGCTCCAGGATCAGTTGTTGCACTTGCCAGGCGCGTGCGGCGCATGTCGGACAGCGGTCACGCAGGTCTCGCCAGCCACCGCAGGCGGGACACGGTCGCGCCAGATCGTCGAGCCGGATGTCCGTCCAGACTTGCCGACGTCGCACTGTCTCCAGCGCATCAGCCGCCACGAGATCGGCACTCGCCGCAAGGGTCGCGAGGAGCTCAGGACTCGGATCGCGGTACCCCACTGCTGCCAATACCTTCTCGAGTTCGTCCTCCACACGCCGGAGCTGGGCCGGTGCTATCTGGTGACCACGCTCAGCCCAGTCGACTTCCTCGATCCAGCGGAGAACGACACCGCTGATCTCCAATTCGACCGTCACGGGCGATGCTTGCAGATCGACCCTCACTTCGACCGGAACAGGCGGGAGGGGCTGTAGCTGAAGGACGGGGGGCGCCGTCTCCAATGCTTTTCGCTGTTCGTCGAGGTCAGCGATCGCCGCATCGAGTTCGCGAAGACGTTCTGTCCAGCGGTTCTCCGGTTGGCGAGCCTGCTCAGCGAGCATGAGGTCGTAGCGCAACTCTTCACGACGCTGGTACAGGCGAGCCAGGCGTCGGCGCTCTGCCTCCCGGACCGGCCGCTCGGGCTGGTTGGTCGGTCGGTCTACGGCTGGTCGTTCATCCTGGTCATGATCGCGCCGCCACCACCGTCGCATGTCATTCCTCCCCCACCGGCTCGAGCGCATCCGCCGCAGCGCGCAAGCGGTGCAAGAGAGCGGGGAAAGGCGACGGACCGGCAAAGAGCGCTTCAGGCGGAACGAGTGCCCGCCAACTCGCCCGTAACGCGGGCGGCTGCCCCGCCAGCGCTTCGACCTCCAACACATCCGGCCGCTCACCGATGCGTGCCCGCAACGAGCGCTGGCCCTTCGCTCCTCGCCAGGAAAGGTGCAGTTCGGGCCTCCCTCCGTTCTCCTGAACGGAGACCGCCAGCGACGCGTCATGCTTCCCGAGTTCCTCCGCGGTCTCAGCCAGTTGCCGCCAGGCGAGCAGTCGCCGGTCGTGCTCGTCCAGCCGCCACGGCCGACCGATCCGCGCCGAGACGCGCCAGCGGAGCCACCGACTCCGCCATACTGCGAAACCAGTGAGCAGGAGCGCCCCATGCAGTACCCCGAGCACGAGAGCGGCCGATCTCGGCCCACTGTAAAGCTGCGTCCAGTCACCCTGCAAACCGCTCGCGAGATCGAGTGCAGGGTAGAACACCAGCGTGGTCGCCTGGATCATGCCTCCGGCCGTCAAGAGCAGCGCGGCGACCGGCCGGCGCAGCGGAGCGAAGAGGCCAGCCCCGATGGCGACGAGTGCGAGGAACAAACTCACGAGATTGCCGCTCGAGGCGATCCAGAACTGCGCGACCGGATTCGTCACGCCTGTGTACTCGACCCAGCCGAGAAATAGGAGGTACCCGAAGCCGATCACGCGTCCACCGGAAAGCCACACCGCGACCGCGTGTCCGAGTTCGTGCGCGAGGACACTGATCGGTACGAGCACGAAAAGCGCTAATTCCACGAGCACCGCCAGTTGTTGAGCGGTCACCGGCTCAGCAAAGAGTTGGTGTCGGGCATGCCAGGCCCGCACGATCGCACGGACCGAGAGAACCACCAGCGCGAAACTGACCAGTTGCAAAGCCGGGAAACTCCACATGAAACGGTCCGGTCCAGCAGTATCGCCTGGTCCTGCTCTCTCCAGTCTACTCCGTCACGAGGCGCGGAGTACGCCCAGAGACTGCCGGATGTCCGGGAATCACGAACCGCCACAGGAACTCCTGACCGCGCGAGATCCCGATGCGTGGCGTGCTCGCGACACGCTGCGGCGATGAGCCAGACTGAATCCAGAACGGCGGTCGATCGATCGGCAACCCGTGATGATCGAGCGCAATCCCGAACGCCTGAGCGAGCGCTCCCGGCCCGCTCGCCAGCCGGTGCTCAGCCAATCGGTATCCGGCGTGACGCGATCGCTCCCGGCGTTGCCGCATGATCGCGTGGCCAGCCAGCGGCATGGCGGCACGGAGCAAGACAGCTCCGGCTGTACCGTCCGGATCGGTGACGATGTTGCAGCATGGGTAAACGCCATAGGCCCGATAGACGTAGGCATGGCCCGGTGGTCCCCACATGACCCGAGCCGGTCCGTTCCGGTAGCGGGCCGCGTGCGAAGCAGGATCCTCCGGCCCGCCATAGGCCTCGACTTCGACGAGTACACCAGCGACGAACTCGCCGCCGACCATGCTCACCAGGATTGCGCCGAGGAGATCGCGAGCGACCTCGACCGCCGGACGCGCGAACCAGTCACGCGGTAAGGCTCGTGCCGGATCCAATTGGATCTCGCTTGTGTCGACAATGGTTCCGACACCGTCCATCAGTCACTCGTGCGTGCTTCCCCTCCGGCCAAGATGTTCGCTACCCCCGCGGCGAGCCGTGGTCTTCTGGCTGTGCTCTCGCCCGACTGCTCAGCACCGGTCCAGTCCGCTCACTCGGGGTAGCAGTGACGCGGAGAGCCGAACGCTGCCGACCGCTGGCTCGAACAACTCCCCCTTCTGACGAGCCGGCTCGAATCAGGCCAACTCGTCGAGCCGGGTGCGGATCAGCCGCATGCGCTCCTCGGCATCGGCCAGCTTCGCACGGTGGCGCTCGACCACGTGCGCTGGCGCTCGCGTGACGAACTGCTCATTGGCCAAGAGCGCCCGCGTCCGCTCGAGTTCGGCGAGCAGTTCCTCCAGTTCGCGCTGCAGGCGCTGTCGCTCGGCTTCGATATCGAGCATCCCACGGAGCGGCAAGTAGATCACCGCATCGTCCACGATGAGCGAGACGACCTGCCGCGGTGCCTCGAGGAGTTCTTCGACGTAGCTCAAACCGTCACTCGCGATACGAGCTAGGAAGCGGAAGACGCCCTCGCTGTCCTGGAAGGCGCGCCGATGCGAACCCGGATAGACGATCGCCTGGATCCAGCGGGCTGGCTCGACACCAGCTTCGGCACGGGCGTTCCGTACTGCTCGGATGGCCTCCATCAAGAAGCCGAACTCGCGCTCCGCCTCCTCGTCGATCCGTGCCGCATCCGGTTGCGGCCAGGGAGCGACCATGATGCTCTCTCCAACGTGCGGCAGCCGTTGCCAGAGCTCCTCAGTCACGAACGGCATGAAGGGATGCAGCAAGCGCAGCGCCCGCTCGAGGACGTACGCCAAGGTCTGCCGGGCTGCTCGAGCTCCAGGGTCACCAGCATTGATCGCCACCTTGCTCGCTTCGATGTACCAGTCGCAGAACTGCGACCACAGGAAATCGTAAAGGAGGTGCCCTGCCTCGTGGAACTGATAACGTTCGAGTTGGTCGGTCACCTCCGTCGTCACGCGTTCGAGGCGACTGAGAATCCAGCGATCGGCCAGACTCATCGCCGAGCGCTCAGGCGGTACGACTGAACCGTCCGGTGCCTGCTCGATCTCTCCACCCGCCAGCACCCGGAGCGTGTAGCGCGTGGCGTTCCAGATCTTGTTGGCGAAGTTGCGGCTGGCCTCCACCCTGTTCAGACTCAGCTTCATATCGGTACCGGGGCCAGCCATGGTCACGAGCGTGAAGCGCAACGCATCGGCGCCATACTGCTGCGTGACCTCGGTGGGATCGATCACATTCCCCTTGGTCTTGCTCATCCGCTGGCCACGCTCGTCCCGCACGGTTCCGTGGAGGTAGACGGTGTAGAAGGGCACCTCGCCCATGAACTCCAGCCCGAGGAAGACCATGCGGGCCACCCAGAAGAAGAGGATGTCGTACCCGGTCTCCATCACCGAGCCAGGATAGAAGTAACGGAGATCGTCCGTGTCATCAGGCCAGCCGAGCGTGCTGAACGGCCAAAGCCCGCTGGAGAACCAGGTATCGAGCACGTCCGGATCCTGCTCGATCCGCGTGCTGCCACAATGCTCGCAGCGCTCGATCGTCTCCTCCGCCGTGACAGTGAGCTGCCCACAGTCCTGGCAATACCAGACCGGGATACGATGCCCCCACCAGAGCTGCCGCGAGATGCACCAGTCGCGTACGTTCTCCAGCCAGTGCAGGTAGACAGCGCGGAACCGCTCCGGAATGAACTGGAGTGTCCCATTCCGCGCGACCTCGATCGCCGGCTGGGCGAGCGGCACCATCTTGACGAACCACTGCTTGCTGATGAGTGGCTCGACGACGGCACCGCAGCGCTGGCAATGTCCCAGGCTGTAGCGGTGGGGCATCGTGCGCACCAGATACCCCTGGCGATCGAGTTCCTCCACGACGCGTCGGCGAGCTTCCTGGATCGTCAAGCCCGCAAAGGGCCCAGCCTGCTCGTTGAGTGTCCCATCCGGATTGAGGATGTTGACCGGTGGCAGACCGTGGCGCTGCGCGATCTCGAAATCGGTGAAATCGTGCGCTGGCGTCACCTTCACCGCACCGGTACCGAACGCGGGATCGACCGCCTCGTCAGCCACGATGGTCAGCCGCCGGCCGAGGAGCGGCAGGATGGCTGTCTTCCCCACCAGGTGGCGATACCGCTCGTCGTTCGGGTGCACAGCGACACCCGTATCGCCGAGCATCGTTTCCGGCCGCGTTGTCGCGACGACCAGCGATTCGTCACTCCCATCGATCGGGTAGCGCAGGTAGTAGAGCGTCCCCTCGATTTCCTCGTGATCGACCTCCAGATCGGAGAGTGCGGTCATGCAGCGTGGGCACCAGTTGATGAGCCGCTCTCCCCGATAAATGAGCCCTTTGTCGTAGAGACGCTTGAAGGCAGTGCGCACCGCCCGCGAGGGGCCGGGGTCCATCGTGAAGCGGAAGCGTGTCCAGTCACAGGAAGCCCCGAGAATCCGCAACTGCTCGCGGATACGACCGCGATAGCGGTTCATCCAGTCCCAAACGCGCTCGAGGAACTTCTCGCGCCCGAGATCGTGCCGGGTCAGTCCCTCTTTGAGCAGTTCGCGCTCGACGACCCACTGGCCCGCGATACCCGCATGGTCGGCACCGGGCAACCAGAGCGTCGGGTAGCCCTGCATCCGTCGCCAGCGGATCATCAAGTCCTCGATAGCGACGAAGAGGGCGTGCCCCATGTGCAACTCGCCCGTGACGTTGGGCGGCGGCATGATGATGACGAACGGCTTCCGGTTCCAGTCGATAGCCGGGGTGAAGTAGCCACGCTGCTCCCACCAGTCATACCAGCGCGCTTCGACCGTTTGCGGCTGGTACGCCGGAGCGAGTTCGTCCGAATGGGCCACCTGCGTCATCGAGCCCCGCCTCCCTCTTTGGCACGCTGTTGCCTCGAGTCACTGTCGGACGAGTGCATCGTACAGCGCCGGATGCACGCGGATCCCAAACACGAACCACCGTCCACCGGGACGGCCCTCGGCAAGGGTACCGACCAGCGTCGGAAACCGTCAACGCCGCAGCATGTGGCTCGGACGCATGACCGACTCACGTCGGCCGGGGCTGGTGCGCCGAGGCAGAAGACGAATGCTGCTCTCGACGTGAACCGCCATCTGCCGGAAGGGCTGGCTGCCATTCTCCACGAGAAAAAACACACCACCACGCGCCGAGAGACCAGCGAGCACTCGCAGTACTCTCGATCAGGGCGTGACGAGCTGCAGTCTCCTCGCTCACAACGATGAGTCGAAAACGTCTCGATGTCGGGACGGCAGGTGATCGAGCCAGCCCCCTACCACAGCAGGACACTCGTCCGCTGGTCTCGGCCAGCACAACACATGCCCCGAAAGGTCGCCGATCGCCGAGTGCGTTACTCCTCCGGCTCAGCGGGCATCGTTGGAAACCGCTGGGCCAGCCGTGCGCGGAGTTCCCCCAACGAGCGCTCCTGGAGGGAGAGAACCAGTTCGTTCACCTCACGCAACCGGCGAGACAGGCGCATCGAGAGCGCCAGGGCTTGGGTAGCGAGCTCCAGCGCATCGTCCACGGTCAGGTCGTTCCGCTGCGTTCGCTCGAGCAGCTGCGTCATCTGCTCCTCGAACGTCGTCACCATGACGCCGAAACTGCGCAGGACGATGCGCGTTTGCTCGCCTGGTCGCTGCTCGCTCATCGCACCCCCACGTTCAGCGTTCGCGGACCGCATCGAGTGCCTGCGCGATACGCGCGACCGCCAGGTCGACTTCGTCGCGCGACAAGATGAGCGGTGGGAGCAAGCGGACGACCGTTGTCCCCGCCGGCAAGGCCAGGACGCCACGCTCTTGCAGCGCTTTCAAGACCGGGGTCGACCGGACCTTGAGATCCAGGCCGAGCATGAGCCCGATCCCTCGCACCTCGCGCACGAGGGGATGACCGAGCGCAAGCAACTGCTGGCGGAAGTACAGGCCCAGTTCCGCTGCTCCCGGGATGAGCCGGTCGTCCTCCAGCGTTTCCAGCGTGGCCAGACCTGCTGCGCAGGCCAGCGGGTTCCCGCCGAACGTGCTCCCGTGTACCCCGGCCGGCAAAGCGAGGGCGACATCTTCCGTCATCAGGGTCGCACCGATCGGAACACCGTTGGCCAGACCCTTGGCGACACAGAGGAGATCCGGCGACACGCCGGCATGCTCGCAGGCGAACCAGGCTCCCGTGCGGAAGGCGGACTGGACCTCGTCGAGCACGAGCAAGGCACCAGCCTCGCGGGTGATCCGTCTCACCTCCGCAAGGTAGCCCGGTTCCGCCGGGTAAATGCCGCCCTCGCCCTGCACCGGCTCCAGGATCACCGCCGCCGTGTCGTTGTCCACTGCCTCGGCCAGTGCAGCAGCATCACCGTAGGGGACGTGAACCACCTCCGGCAGGACAGCCAGGAACGGTTGCCGGTACTTGGGTTCGCCGGTAGCCGCCAGCGCTCCGAGCGTGCGCCCGTGATACCCACGCTTCGCCGCGACGACCTTGCGCCGACCGGTCACGGCCCAGGCGAACTTGAGCGCAGCCTCGACCGCCTCGGCACCCGAGTTGCTCAGGAACGCGCGCGAAAGTCCATGCGGTGCGACCGCGAGCAGCTTCTCGAGAAACGCTGCCCGGACATCCGAGGCGAACGACTGGTGACAGCTCAAGAGCCGACTCGCCTGAGCCACGATCGCTGCCGTGACGCGTGGGTGCGCGTGACCCAGGATATTCACGCCGTAGTTGCTCATCAGGTCGAGGTACCGCTGGCCGTCACTGTCGTAGAGCCAGGCGCCCTCGCCACGAACCAGCACGATACCCCGCTTGGCGTAGAGCGGCGGCTGCAGCGACTCGTCCAGCTGAAGGATAGCGCTCGTCGATCGTGCCGTCATGGCCGCACCTCGACACGACTACCAGCGGTCAGCACAGTTCCGACCCCCGCCAGGGCACGCTGGATCGGCTGCGGGAGGCGCGCATCGGCGAAGACGACGCGCCCGATCCCCGATTGGACCGCCTTGCAGCCGGCCTCCACCTTTTTCTTCATGCGACCTTGCGCTGCCGTCATCGCTGCTTCGACCGAAGCAGGGTCGCTGACATCGATCGTCGCGATGAGCGATGCCGGATCGCGCACGTCGCGCAACAGTCCAGGCGTATTGGAGAGGATGACCAGCGCCTCGGCCCGCAAGGCCACCGCCAGCTGCATCGCGAGCTTGTCGCCGTCGACGTTGATCGCCTCGCCCTGGTCGCTCACGGCCGGTGGTGTCAGGACCGGGAGATACCCGTTGTCGAGCAGGAGATCGAGGAGTCGCGTATCGACCTGCTCGATGCTACCGGCATAGTCGCCACGCAGGACCTTCGGCTTGCCGTTCTCGATCGCTCGCAGGACGTCCTTGCGTGGTCCACTCGCGATCCGACCATCCATCGCAGTGAGGCCGACCGCATTGATGCCGCGCTGCTGCAAGCCCTCGACCAGCCGCTTGTTCACCAGACCAGCGTAGACCATGAGCATGAGGTCCATCGTCTCCCGGTCGGTGAACCGGCTCACCTGTCCGGTCGACGAGGTGACCAACCGAGGTTCACGCCCCAGCCGGCGCATCCACTCGTCGAGCACGGCGTTCGCACCGTGAATGAACACGATCCGGTGCTCCGGCCAGAGGGCCGCCAAATCGTCGAGCGTCAACGCCGGATCGATACCTGCACTCCCACCAAGTTTCACCACCAGCATCGCTGTCACGCCGCTCCCTTCGTCGCACCGTCGTGTGGTTTCTCCCAGACCGTCGTGTGACCGAGAAGAATTCGCCGCTCCTGGAGGAGACGCAACCCGGCTGCTTCGCCCAGCTCGCGCACGCGCGCGTACCGCACGTAGTGCGGATCACCGATGTGCTCGATGACCGCCAGCCGCCCGCCGGGCCGGAGCACAGCCGCGAGCTCGCGGAGTGTCGCAGCGGGATCGTCAGTTTCGCCGAGCACGTGCACGAGCAACGCGCGATCGTACGCCTCTGGCCCGAGGGCTGCCAGTGTCCCTCGACCGAGTTCCGCCAGGAATAGTCGGACGTTCGTCAGCCCGCGCTCGGCTGCCCGCTGCCGGATGTACTCCAGCATCCGCGGCTGGACATCGACCGCTGTGACCGAGCCTGTCGGCCCGACGACTTCCGCGAGCGGGATGGTCAAGCGACCGGGACCGGCACCCGCATCGAGGAGGTACATTCCTGGCTGCAGGTCGAGGAGCGCCACCAGCTCTTCGGGCCGGGCGGTCGCACGCGGTCCGGGCAGCGTCAGGAACCAGGCGAGCCGCGCCGAGAAGGGTCGCCGCCGGGCGAGGACCCAACCGAGACCGATCCCGAGCGCAAAGATGCCGACGACCAACCACCGACGTCGCACGCTTCTGTCCTCACAGCGGGTGGAGACCGGGGAACTCCAGACCCAACGTCTCGGGGAAACCGAGCCGGATATTCATCGCTTGCACCGCCTGGCCGGCCGCCCCCTTCATCAGGTTGTCGATCGCCGACATCACTACCAGACGCTGGCGTCCACCTGGCAGCTCGTCCAACTCCCAGCCGATGTCGCAATAATTCGAGCCGGCCAAGATCTTCGGTTCCGGATAGCGGTGAATACCGCTGGCCTCTTTGACCAGACGAATGAACGGCTCTTGCCCATACGCTGCCCGGTAGACCTGCCAAAGGTCGCGGTCCGTCAGCGGCTGCTTGGGGAAGAGGTGAGCGGTCGCCAAGATCCCGCGCACTGCCTCCACGCTCGTTACCGACAGACCGAGCGATGGGGTTCGCCCGCACACAGTGAGTTCCTGCAGCACTTCGGCGGTATGCCGGTGTCCACCTGGCTTGAAGGGGCGGATCACGCCGCTCCGCTCTGGATGATGACTAGCCGGCCCAGCCTCACCACCAGCGCCCGATGAGCCGACCTTGCACTCGACGGTGACAGGGAGGTCAAGGTCGACCAAGCCAGCCCGGAACAGCGGGGCCAAACCGAGGATGACCGTGGTCGAATTGCAGCCCGGGCAGGCGATATAGCGCGCGTTGCGGATCTCCTCCCGATGCAACTCTGGCAGGCCGTAGACGGCCTGTGCCAGGAGATCGGGCCTCGGGTGCGTCCAGTGGTACCACTGCTCGTAGGCCGCGGGATCCCGCAACCGGAAGTCCGCGGAAAGGTCGATCACGATCGGCGCCAGCTCGAGAAGCCGGTCGACGATCGGTGCCGTTTCCCCGTGTGGCAAGCAGGCAAAGAGCAGATCGACCGGCTCGAGCGCTTCGGGCGGGACGAATTTGAGCGCTGTCCGCTTCCGCAGGTTCGGATGTACGGTGTGTACGAACTTTCCCGCGCGCGAGCGTGACGTGACCTGCTTCACCTCGACTTCGGGGTGGCTCAACAGCAAGCGAAGCAATTCACCACCCGTATACCCAGAGCCCCCCAAGATCGCGACCGATACGACCATCCGTGACCGCCTCTCCCTCCCGTCGGCGAACGTTTCACCGGCTCAATGCGATCGCGGGCGACGCACCTCGCGTCGCCCGCGCGAGCACGTAATCGGCGATGAGACCGGCGACATCGATATGAGTCGTCCGCATCAGGCCCTTGAACTCGACACCACCATTGACTTCCAGCACCTCGAGTCCGTCGGCAGTCTCGACGAGATCGACCCCGGCGATCTCCAAACCGATCGTCTGGACAGCCCGTAAGGCGAGATCGGCCAGTTCAGGTGTCACCGGGCAGGGATAAGAAACCGCCCCGCGAGCGACATTGGTCACCCAGTGGTCGGCCTGACGATAGGAAGCAGCCACCACCCGGTCACCGACCACGAAGACGCGCACGTCGCGGCCCGGCTTGTCCACGTATTCCTGGAGATAGAAGACTCCGTGGTGGAAAGAGCCGAGCGACCGCTTGTGCTGCAGCACGGCGCGAGCCGCCGCTGGTGAGTTGACGCGAGCGAGGAGCCGTCCCCAGGAACCGGTCACCGGCTTGATGACAGCTGGATAACCGAGCCGTTCCAGCGCTGCCAGCGCACTCTCGACGTCGAAGGCGACGAGCGTGCGGAGGGTCGGGATACCAGCTGCTGCGAGCAACCGCGTGGTCAGCACCTTGTCGTCAGCGATCGCCGTCGCCTGGCTCCGATTGATCGTCGGGACGCCAGCCGACTCGAAGAGGCGTAGCGCGACCTGCCCCCGGCTATGCGCCATGCAGCGATCGAGTACCAGATCGACCTGGGGCCAGCTCCGCTCGTCCGTCAAATCGAAGACCAGCTGCCGGTCGTAGAGGCGCACGACCTCGGCTCCCCGCTCGCTGAGCGCACGCAGGAGCAGCTTCTCCTCTTCCCGGACATGCGAGAGCAAGACACCGATCCGCGGTGCACTCACGACTCGTCCCCCCATCGCCCACCCACGATCTGGGCTGCCACGCGTTCGATCACCCGCTCTAGGACCATGATCCCGCGCAGGAACTCCTCGATCGCGATATGCTCGTTCGGCGTGTGGTCCAGCCGCGAGTCGCCAGGACCATAGGCGACGATCGGGCACCCCCACGCCGGCCCGACGATGTTCATGTCCGACGTTCCCGTCTTCACCTTGAGCTTCGGCTCGCCGCCGACCTCGCGGATCGCCGAGAGAAAGGCGGAGACGAGCGGCGAACGCTTTTCGACGCGAAATCCCGCTGCATTGACCGTCGTGACGACGTCACCGGCACCAGCTAGTCGCTGGGCCGCGGCCACCGCCTTCTCGGGCGGAAAGCCGGGTGGCAAGCGGAGATTCGCACGCAGCCAGGCCTGCTCGGTCAGGCCATCCCCGTTGGTCACGATGCTCAAGAGGGTCGGCGTCACCCGGTCGAACTCGCGTGTGCGCCCGGTATTCTGCTCCTCGCACCAGGCGACCAGTGCATTCCAGAACGCCACCGCATCCTCCGCGGCGGTCGTGCTCGGTCCAGCAGCATGCGCTGACGGTCGCACGATGCGGTACTCGATCGCGACCGAGCCCTTGTAACCGAGGACGACACCGTCCCATCCACTCGGCTCGCCGATGATGACGGCATCGGGACGGGAATGGTGCTCGACCAGCCAGTTGGCGCCGCGCGAACTCATCACCTCTTCCTCGACCGCGCCGACGACCGTCAAGCGGATGCCGGGCGGCAGCTGCGCTCGTGCCCCCGCCAGCACGAAGGCGGCCAGCGGTCCCTTGGCATCGACTGCTCCGCGGCCGTAGAGCAAGCCATCGACCTGGCGCACTGGTATGCGACCGGGCACGGTATCGATATGTCCCAGGAGCATCAACTCGCGCGGCCCGCTTCCGCGGGTACCGACCGCGTTCCCAGCCTCATCGGGTCCTGCTGCATAGCCGAACTGGCTCATGCGCGAGCAGAGCCACTCGACGGCAGCAGCTTCCTGCCCCGACAAACTCGGGATCCGGAGGAACGCTTCGAGAAATGCAGCCGCCTCGACAGCGAGTTCGGTGGTCATCGCTGCCCCTCGTCTTCCGAGCGCCCCACGCGTACTTGCTCCAGGACAAACCCGGCGATCCGCTCTGCGACCGGCACACCCAGCTCGACGAGATCGCGGAACGCCTGCAGATTCTCGGCCGAAATGACCACCATCCCAGATGGAGTCATCACGGCATCGACCGTGTAGACGCCGCTCCCCAGCCGACCGATCAGCGCCGACGCCACTGCTCGCCACGGGGCGAGGTCTTCCAGCGCGAGCGGCTCTTCCCCCCGTCCACGCACCACCGCGACGAGTTCGTTCCCCACGATCACCAGTCGCCGCACTGCCTCTGGCTCGGCGACCGCCTTCTGGACCAGCACGGCACGTTCGTCACCGAGCACGCGCCGATGCTCGACCAGCGCCTCAGCAGCATCTGGGTCCTCGACGTAGGCGATCGGCATGCGCAGATCGACGACGAGTGGCTTGAGGTAGACCGGATAGCCGAGCGCCTCGATCGCGCGGAAGGTCGCTGCCTCGCCGAAGGCGACCAGCGTTGGCGGCGTGGGGATCTGCGCCAGCACGAGATGCCGGAGAAACGCCAACCGGTCCGCCAGCAAGCGAGTCGTGGCTGGGCGATTGACGACGACCGTGCCACGCGCCGCGAGCAATGCCGCTAGCGCCGTCGCCTCGCTCGTCGCTCGTTCACGATCGAGCGCGACCGCCGGAAGATCGATCGCCTCCTCGGTGAGCGGGATGGCGAGCTCATTCGGATCGCGCAGCTGTGCCTCCCAGCCCACGGCGGCGAACGCCTGCTGCAGGAGGCGCTCTTCGACCCGCAACCGCTCAGCGAGGAGTGCAACCGTCCTCATGATCACTCGCCCCAGTCCTCTTCCTCGGCCGGCGCCAAGCCGAGCTCGAGCGGGTCGACCGAGAGCACTTCGAGATCAGCACCGCATTCCGGGCACGAGACGATCTCCCCGACCTCGACATCCTTGAGTCCGAGATCCGCACCGCACTCAGGGCACATGGTTCGACACTCCCTCCTACTCCTGTACGACTCGCAAAACGAATCGGCGGTGAGCTTGTGGGCCCACCGCCGCTCCGGCTCGACGCTCGCGTGTCAGGTCAACACGACCATCCGCAGGCGCTTCCGGTTGCGGCAGGAGCCCCCAGGCACCTGGGGGCGGGGATAGGTGCGGGGATCACCGTCGCGGGCACAGCAACGCGCCGACCGAGCGGCTGACTTCGCGTGATCCGTTTGGTCTGTCGCGTTCGCTGTCCCATTGCCCCGCTCACTCACCGCACCGGAGCATCTATCGGCCACTCTACCACAACGAACAGCAGCTGACAAGGGCTTCTGCAGCCAGAAGACCGCTCCACCGGTGAAGGAACGTTGAACGCGGGCGGTCGGTATCTCCAGGTCCCTTCACCGCGACACCACACCTCGACACACAAGCCGCTACCGAGCGCACCTTCCGACATCGGCCCACCCGTCCTTCCCGGAACACAATGACATGACCCTCGATTCGTGAGCCAGTGTACCGACTCGTCCCTCGGGCAGCTGACAGCCGATTCATCGCCCGTCCGAGCGTGCTTTCGACAGCGGCACGAGTCGGCAAGAGAAGAGTTGACATGCACTATCGCTCACTGTTTCTTTCGTTTACTGTTCTGCTATGCTTGGTAAGCGAGGGAGGTAGGACCATGCGCCAAACCACTATCGCACCCGATCGGCCCTCTACACGCGATCAGCTCCTCACCTTGCTCAAGAAGAGCGAAGGGTTGACTGCCGACCAGCTCGCACGTCGACTCGGGATCACCTCGATGGCCGTGCGCAAGCACCTCATCGCGCTGGAACGCGACGGCCTCATCACCACATCGCTCCAGCGCCGCAAGATCGGGCGCCCCGCTCGCCTCTACCGCCTGAGCGAGCGTGCTGATGCGCTCTTTCCTCAGCAGTACGACACGATGCTCAGTGACGTCCTCCACGATCTCGAGACGCTCGATGGGCCGGCCAAGGTCGAACTGGTCCTGTACCGCCGGGTGCAACGGCTCGGCGAGCAACTCGCCGACCGACTCGAGCGGACTCCCACATTGCGCGATCGCGTCCGGTATTTGGCCGAAACGCTCGATGCCCTCGGTTACTACACCAGTTGGGAACAGCTGGACAGCGAGACATTCCGTCTCTGTCAGTACCACTGTCCGATCCGGCGGGTCGCTGCTGAGTTTCCGGCCACCTGCGAGGCAGAAGCGGAGTTGTATCGCGTCTTGCTCCGAGCTCAGGTGGAACGCCGGTGTCACTTGGCGACTGGTGACGCCTGTTGCTCCTACCTGATCCGCGCACCGGAGATCGCTGCCGCGGAGTGAACGATCAGCGCAGCGATCCCAGCAAGAGCCCGATCAACGCGAGACTCCCCGCGAGTGCTGCACAGGTGAGGAGACCGAACAGAACGCCGAGCACCGCTGCTCGTCGGATACTGACCGAGCGTCTCGGCTCCACAGGACTCCTCTGTCCTGTCATCGCTTCCCGAAACCCAATCGGGCACTGTTGCCCAGGATGAAGACGTCCGGCACGACCTGTGCCGTTGCCGCCAGCGTCGGCGGTAGCAGACCCAAGGCTGCGAGGCTCAATCCGACCAGATTATAGAGTGCCGTTCCGGCCAGATTCACCCACGCAGTCCGCAGGGCTCGTCGGGCAGCGCGGATCGTCTCGGGGATGAGTGCCCAGTCCTCGCGCAAGAGCACCACATCCGCTGTTTCAGCTGCCAAGGCCGTACCCAGCTGCCCCATCGCGATCCCGACATCGGCCTGGGCCAGCGCTGGCGCATCGTTGATACCGTCGCCAACCATCACCACCACATGCCCCTGCGCCTGGTACGCCGCGACGATCGCCAGCTTGTCTTCGGGCAAGAGACGAGCCCGCCAACCGATCCCCAGTGGTCGCGCGAGCGCTTCCGCTGCTCGCTCATGATCGCCCGTGAGGAGTTCGATGGTCCGGAATCCCGAGCGACGTAGCTCAGCAATTGCCTCAGCGATCCCCGGTCGGAGCTCGTCAGCGAACGCGACGATCCCGATCGCTTCCCCATCGCGCTCGACGATGACGACTGTCTTCCCTTCTTCCTGGAACGCGGCGACCTCCGGCACCGAAGCCTCCTCCTGGAGCGGTGCCCGCACCCGGATCGACCGACCAGCCACGCGCGCCCGAACTCCGATGCCTGGATCGACCACCGACCACTCGGGCCGCACCAGAGCGACTCCCCGCTCGCGCGCAGCGAGGCGCAGGGCTTCGGCGAACGGATGCGTCGCAGCGTGTTCAGCTGCTGCTGCCAGACTCAAGAGTTCTTCCACCGAGCAGCGACCGGCCACCGGCACCACGTCGGTCACCATCGGGCGACCGAGCGTGAGCGTGCCGGTCTTGTCCAGGAGGAGGACATCAGCACGGGCTAGGCGCTCGAGAATCGCTCCACCCTTGATCAGGACACCGCGACGCGCCGCTCGACCGATCGTCGCCACGAACGCCATCGGCGTCGCCAGCGCGAACGCACAGGAGCAGGACACGACGAGAACAGCAGCGACCGCCAACGCGTCCCGGCGTAGGATCGAGGTCAGCAGCGCCACTGCGACCACGACCGGGAGGTACCAGCCGGAGAAGCGGTCGGCCACTCGTTGCAATCGCCCAGCCTGCCCCTCCGCTGCCTCGACCAGTCGGACGATCCGCGCGAAGGTCGAGCCGGCCGCTTCCGCTATCGCGCGGATCCGCAGCGATCCCGAGCGCACGACCGTCGCTGCATAGACTGGGTCACCCGCGGCGACCGCACGGGGCAGCGGTTCTCCGGTCAGTGCCGCCTCATCGACGAGCGCTGTCCCCTCCAGCACGGTCCCGTCGACTGGAATCGCTTCACCGGTGCGGACGAGCACGATCTCCCCCGGTGCGACGCTTCCGGCAGGAACCTCGAGCTCGCTTCCATCACGCTCCACACGTGCCAGTTGCGGCGCGAGTGCCGCGAGTTCTCGCAGAGCCCGGCCAGCCTGCCGACCTGTCACTTCTTCGAGCGCCGAACCGAGCCTCATGAACAGAACGACGATGGCAGCGGCCGCCCACGCGCCGACCACCATCGCGGCGAGCGCACCGATGGTCATCAAGGTATGGGCGGTGACGCGCCGTTGCCAGCTCGCACGCGCCACGTCCCGGAAAACCGGCCAGCCGCCGATCGCGATCCCGAGTAGCCAGATCGGCCAAGGAATCACCTGGTTCGCGCGCTCCACCAGCCCCGCGAGCTCGGCCGCTACAACTCCCAGCACGACCGCGACCGCGACACCGCTCAGCAGCGCGACCCGGCGCCATGCCCGCTGCGTGTCCTCCGCCGGCTCGCTGCCGACGGTGTAGCCGGCGCGAGCCAGCGCGCGCTCGATCGCGACCCGGTCAACTCGCGTGGGATCGAGCACCACAGCGACCTTGCGAGCGACCGGGAAACCCTCGACATCGAGGACGCCCGGCACCGTCCGGAGCGCCTGCTCGACGTGCTGCGCGCACTCCGCGCAATCCAGCTCCGCCACCGGGAGAATGAGGGTCGTCCAGCGCTGCTGTTCGTCAGCGGAGCGCACCGACTCGGCCATCGCCAACCTCCGGATGCTCTTCGACCTGATCGTAACGCGGGCAGGCAGCGACTCCGGTGGCGCTCTCCGCGAGCACCCGTTCCGCCAGTTCCAGGAGCGCCGCCACGCGCTGGTCGCTCAAGCTGTAGCGGACCCGCTGCCCGTCTCGCTGGCGCACGACCAGTCCGCAGTCACGCAAGCAGCGAAGATGATTGGAGACGTTGGAGAGTCCCTGACCCGTCGAGGCAGCGATTTCCCCCACCGTCGCCGGTGCCGACCGGAGGACTTCGAGGATGGCCAGACGGCTCGGATCAGCGAATCCGCGAAAGAGTTTGGCCTTGATTTCCAACTGTCGCCGGTCGATCATATGCTCTCCAGCATTTCAGCAATCACTGAACCTCAGCATACCCGACCGCACCAGCGCGAGGCAACCAGCGACGCGACGAGTCACCACGTGTGTCACGCTGGACGGAATCCGCCGAAAGAGGCATCGGGGGAAGGCACCCGGCGGAGCGGTAGCGTCATCGGCCTGGTACGCGCGATCTCGTGTTGGCGTGCCCCGCTTGGGGCAGTGCGGGCCAGGGGGGCGGTGTCGAGGGCAACGAGAGCGAATTGCCGCCTCACCACCGAGGCTGGACGCGTACCTCCAAGGGGCAACGCTGGTTCAACCGGTTGCGCAGAGCGACGACCACCCCAGCCACTCGCGCGCCGGATCATTGCCCTGAACCAGCTTCGCCTCTGGAGAGACCACGCGACCCGAATCGTCCCCAGGAGCTGACCCTGCACAGTAGTACTCTGGATGAGGTCGCGGGCGCCTTGGTCGCGCGGCACCCGCAGCGTTCGAGCGATGCGACCACACGGGCAGCGAGAGCAAGTGCGTCAGCGGACGTCTGCGATCTGCTTTAATCGAAAGGCGAAGCGAACGGGACGGCAGAGTGGCAGGAGCAAAGAACGATGCCAGAAACGATCGGCGTCTTCGTCGCCTGGCCCTACGCCAACGGTGATCTCCATCTCGGCCATGTCGCCGGCGTCTATATTCCCGCCGATACCTTCGCCCGCTATCACCGTTTGCGCGGCAACCGCGTTCTCATGGTGAGCGGAAGCGACGCGCACGGGACGCCGATCACGGTGGCCGCTGAGCGCGAAGGCGTGACACCAGAAGATATCTTCAGGCGGTACCACCGGCGCTTTTTGGAGACCTATCAGCAACTGGGGATCTCCTTTGATCTCTTCACCCACACGCATACTGTGAATCATTTCCGTGTCGCACAAGATATTTTCCGCACCCTGTACGAGAAGGGATACATCTTCACACAGACGCAAATCCAGCTCTACTGTGAGTACGATCGACGGTTCTTGCCCGATCGGTACGTGGAAGGTACCTGCCCGTATTGCGGGTATCCCAACGCGCGCGGTGACCAGTGCGACAATTGCGGTCGAACGCTCGATGCGATCGATTTGATCGACCCACGCTGCCGCCTCTGCGGGCAGCGACCCGTTCCGCGCGAGACCGAGCATTTCTTTTTCGATCTCCCCGCTTTCACCGACCGCCTGCTCGCCTATTTGGAACGCCAGACGCACTGGCGGCCCAATGTCCAGCACTTCGTCCGCAACTTCATCCAGGATGGCCTCAAACCGCGCCCCGTCTCACGCGACTTGGAGTGGGGTATCCCGCTTCCCATTCCCGGCTACGAGCACAAGGTCATGTATGTCTGGTTCGAGGCTGTCATCGGCTACCTCTCGGCGAGCATCGAGTGGTCGCTCGCCGAGGGTCAACCGGAGGTCTGGCAGGGCTGGTGGCGGGATCCGAGGGCTCGTGGCTATTACTTCATCGGCAAGGACAACATTCCCTTTCACGCCATCATCTGGCCAGCCGAGCTCATGGGTTACGACGAATCGCTCAATCTCCCCTACGATATTCCAGCCAACGAGTTCCTCAATTTGGAGGGTCAGCAGTTCTCGACGAGCCGTAACTGGGCCATCTGGGTTCCCGACTTCCTCTCGCGCTATGCCCCTGATCCCTTGCGCGACTACCTCACCAGCATCGCTCCCGAGACGCGCGACAGCGAGTTCACCTGGCAAGGTTTCGTCGAGCGCAACAACAACGAACTCTTGGCTACCTGGGGCAATCTCGTCCATCGCATCCTGACCTTCGTCCAGGCCCGCTTCGAGGGACGGGTGCCGGAACCCGGAGCACTCGATGGCCGTGATCATCTCTTGCTCGACCAGATCGCTGCCGGATTCCAGCGGATCGGTGACCTCTATGCACGCGTCGAACTGAAAGCCGCCCAGCGCGAAGCGCTGGCGCTGGCTCGCGAGGTCAATCGCTACCTCGACGAGAAAGCTCCCTGGTTCCAGATCCGCGAGGATCGCGCAGCGGCGGCCACCACCCTCTTCGTCGCGCTGCGCGCCATCGACTCGCTCAAGCTGCTGCTCGCTCCCATCCTTCCGTTCACGAGCGAGCAGCTGCACCGCCTGCTCGGCTATCGCGACCGGCTGTTCGGTGACATCGTGATCGAGCCAGGGCCGGAGACTGGCGGGCACGAGGTGTTGCGCTATCGGCCAGCCGCGAGCGAGGGACGAGATCGCTGGGCACCGAGCGAGCTGGAGGCCGGTCGCCCCCTGCCCCCTCCGCAACCGCTCTACCAGAAGCTCGAGGAGAGCGTGATCGAGGAAGAACGACAACGGCTCTTGGCGCAGTCACGCTGAGCAGGTTCTTCGCCGGACGCTCCAGCAGCTCCGCCACGAGGCGCGACTTCCATCCTGCTGATTCCACCTCTCTGCTGTTGTCGATTGCCGGCGTGGATGCGCTCACCCGCCTGACCAGCCGTGTCGTCTCGACGCGCTCGCCGAGCGTCCGCTTGCCGGTCGTGGGAGAACCAGCCGAGCGAGGAAAGCCTCGAGAACCGAGGACATCCGTCGTTCGGCGATCCCCCACGCCGTGCGACTGGCAACACGCCGGCTCGCTCGTCAGCCGAGACGGGCCAACTCGTGGTACCGGCGATAGCCAGCATAGACGCGTTGGACGTACTCGGCCGTTTCTCGGTACGGAATCCAAGCCACGAAGAGATCGGGGTCGCTGGTCGGTCGTTCAGCGAGCCACTGTTGGACGGCTCCGGGGCCTGCGTTGTAGCTCGCGAGAGTGAGAACGAGGTCCCCGTGGAATTGCCGCAAGCGCTGGGCGAGCTCCGCTGCACCGAGCATGATACTCGTTTCCGGACGGAAGGAATCCGCTGGATCCCAACTGGACAGGCCGAGCTGCCGAGCCAGGGCCGCTGCCGTTTCCGGCATGACCTGCGTCAGTCCGCGGGCACCGGCCGGCGAGACGGCAGTCGGCTCGAACCCGCTCTCCTGCCGGATCAGGGCAGCGAGCAACAACGGATCGATTCCAAAACGCTCGCTCGCCGCAACGAGTACTTCCGGATAGGGTATCGGCGCCAGGAGACGGGCACGGACCTGCTCGGGTACTCGTTCGTCGGTCGCCAGGTCTCCTCCGATGCGATAGGCATAGGCTGCCTCACCACGCTCCAGGAGAAGCCAGCCGAAGACAGCGAGCGACACGGGCCGATCCCGCAACTCCGTCCGGGCAGCATCGACCTCCCAGCCGGCAGCTTCACGCAGCCCGGCATCGAGGAGCAAGAGAGCTCGCCGGGGCGCAGCGGTTTTCTCGATTTCCTCCCTGGCCGCAGCGAGATTTTCTCCTCTGCCGTCCAGCCAAGCGAGAACCACATCAGCCTCCGAGTCGAGCGAAAGTGGTGCGACCGGCTGCTGCAGGATCGTGGTGCGGCCGGACAGGAGATCCGCGGCCCGCTGTCCCCAAAAGCTGTTCGGATCGCGCTGGTAGGCGCGGGACCACCATGCGCGCGCTCCCACTGGCTCGCCGCTCGCTGCCAGCGCCTTTCCATACCAGTAGGCGGCGCGGGGATCACCCGCCTCGGCATCCGCTCGCCAGAGATCGCGGGCCTCGTCGTGCGCGCCACGCGCAAAGGCGAGGAGGCCGAGACGGAAGCGGGCCTGACGGGCTGCCACAGTTCCTGGATACTGTGACAGGACGCGGCGGTACAGCACCTCAGCCGCCGGCTCGTTCCTCCACTCGAGGAGCGTCGCGGCAGTCACCAGGGCATCCGGTGCTCGTGCGTCTTGGGGGTAACGGTCAGCCATCGCGGTGAGTTCTTCGATCCCTGCGGCGAGGTCGCCCGCGCGCACCCGCGCGATCGCCCGCTGGTACCATGCCTCGGCCCGCGTCGGATCGCTCGCCAGGAGAGCAGTGAAGGCAGTCACCGCCTCCCAATATCGCCCCGCTGAGAAGAGGATCGCAGCCCGTCGCTCGATCGGCACCGTCTCTGCCACCCCGAGCGCAGCCAGCTCATCGAGCGCGAGCGCCGCAGCCGGACTGGTCGGTGCCTCGTCGATCGCCCGTGCGAAGTCGGCCCGCGCGGCTGCCGCATCCCCACGCTGCTGCTCGACACGACCGCGCTGGAGCAAAAGCGAAGCGCGGTAACTGGGGATCGTCGCCAGATCGAGCAGTCGATCGAGCGTCGCGGCGAGCGCTGAGAGATCACCGCGCTGTTCTGCCCAGGCACGCCGTGATTCCAGAGCGGCCACCGCGAGCCGCCGGAGCGGTGCTGTCGCAACGATCTGCTCGACCAACGCCTCCGCCTCGTGCGCGCGACCGGCCTGCACGAGCGGATCGAGCGCACGATACTCGAGATAGGGCGCGATCTCAGGCAACAACGCGCGTGCAGCCAGGAACTCCTCGGCTGCTTGGCCAGGCTGGCCACGCGCCAGGAGCGCCTCCCCGGCGATCACGAGTGCCAACCCCGTCTCCCGCGTCGCGGAAGCTTGTCGTGCCACGGCCGCAGCGAGTTCCAGCGCTGCCGCAGCATCCCCACCAGCGAGCATCGCGCGAGCCAAAAGCAAGCGCGCCCGGACCCGCAACACCGGATCGCTCGCCCCCAAGACTGGCGCGACGACCCCGGCAGCCAGCGTAGACGATCCCGCTGCCAAAAGTCGCTCCGCTTGGAGGAGCGCCTCGACCGGGTCGTCTGGGGTCCGCAGCGCGTCGTCCTCACCCGGTTCGGCGGCGTTCCCGGCCTGATTCCCGACGATCGGCAGGCTCGATGAGTGCTCGCTCGACAGTGGCGCGGTCGCGAGGACGACGAGTACTGCGAGCGAGAGCAGTCCGCTGTGTAGCAGTCCGCGGCGTACCCCGCCCATGGCATGTTCCACCCGACTCAGCAAGCCCTGGTTTCAGGATAGACGGAAACGGTTCGGGAGACACGACGTCGGTCCCTCCGTTTACCTTCCGGTTACCGTACTCGTGCCATGCTCGACCGGGAAAGGAGGGAGCGCATGCACGGCTGGGTCCATGGGCCTGGGCGTTTTCCAGCCCGCGAGTTCACCGACTGGATGTGGATCGGGTTCGCCCAAGCGCTCGTCTGGTTGCTCGTCGTCGCTGCCGCGATTTTGCTGGTCGCCTGGCTGCTCCGGCGACTCAGCCGCGAACGGGCTCCGGTGACCACTAACCGGGCGCGCGCCATCCTGGACGAGCGCTATGCGCGGGGTGAGCTGACGCGCGACGAGTACCTGGCGATGCGCCGCGATCTCGAGGGGAGCCCCTGAACGCGCTCGATACTGTGGCGGGCGGCGTCTCTCCGCCGCCCGCGGAAACCTCGGGAACGGTCAGCTGCCCGCCGGATCCGCGGCAGACGCGCGTCGCTGAGGCGTCATGGAGGAATACGAAGCGATGCGTCGGGATCTTCTCGGGGGGAGTTCGTCGTGAGCCGCGCGCTTCTGGTCAGCGGCGTCGCGTTCCTGCTCGTCGGCTTCGCCGGCCTGGGAGTCGCGAGCGCCCTCCTGAGTCGACCGCCCCGTTTGGACGATGCGGTCGCCCGCGGCCAGTGGATCTTCTTGACCGGCACCGACCCTGATACCGGTCTGCCGATCCCTTCCAGCGGCGGGCCAATGATGTCGATGGCCTGCTCCGATTGCCACGGCCCGGATGGACGCGAGCTGCGGACGCCGATGTTCGTCAGTCCGGATATCCGGTACCGGAATTTGACCGATCCCGCCGGCATGGTCGAGCCCGACGGAACGCGTGGCCCACAGTACCGGTCCCATGAGGAGATCCGACGCGCGATCACCGACGGCATCGGCCCAGATGGTGCGTCTCTCGCCTGGCCGATGCCTCGCTGGCACCTGACCGACCAGCAATTCGCTAATCTCCTCGCGTATCTGAAAGCGCTCCCCTGAATGGCGATCGGGCGATCGCGGTGCTCTACCGCTGAACTGCTACAATCGCTGCCGACGGTGCACCGTGGAGCCAGCGATGACGGTGGATATCAGTCTGGTGATTCCTGCCTACAACGAGGAGCAGCGATTGCCGCGCTCGCTCGAGGCCATCGCCGCCTACTTGACGAGCCAGCCCTGGAAGTGGGAAGTCATCGTCGCTGACGACGGCAGCGAGGACACCACGCCCGATATCGTCCGCGCCTGGAGTGCGCGCGATCCTCGCTTCGTCCTGCTCCGCCTGCCGCACCGGGGGAAGGCAGCTGCCGTACGGAGCGGTGTCCTGGCGGCCCACGGCCGGTTCATCCTTTTCACGGACGCCGACCTCTCGACTCCCATCGAGTACGTCGAGACAGCGCTGGCCTTGCTCCGCGAGGGTTGGGATATCGTCATCGGGTCGCGGGAGGGTGCAGCAGCCCGGAGGATCGGCGAACCCTGGCATCGTCACGCCATGGGCCGGGTGTACAACTGGTTGGTGCAGTTGCTGCTCCTCCCGGGTATCGAGGATACCCAGTGCGGTTTCAAGGGGTTCCGGCGCGAGGTCGCGCACGATCTCTTCCTGCGCACGCACCTGTATCGCGATGGTCAGCGCCCGATCCGCGGACCGCGCGTCACCGGCTTCGACGTCGAAGTGCTCTACATCGCTCGCCGGCGTGGCTACCGGCTCGCGGTGCTGCCCATCACCTGGCGACACGTCGAGGGCTCGAAAGTCCGCCCAGCAGTCGATTCCCTCCTCATGCTGCGTGACGTTCTCGCGGTCCGCTGGAACGCCTGGCGGGGCGCTTACGACGGCGAGGTGGCTCCCGCTCAGGAACGGCTCCCTGGTGATTGAACCCCGCATCGCCGCTCGACATCAGGAGGAATCGGCCATGTCGACGCTCTACGCTCTCACCGGCAACGATGTCGTCCTGCTGCAGGAGTCGTCCTGCAGCTGGCGAGCCGAAGTGCTCCTGCGCGACGTCGGCGCCCAATGCATCGCGCTCGACCCGCACGATGCGCGGCGGCTGGTCGTCGGTACGTTCGATCGCGGTCTCCTCCTGAGTGAGGACGCTGGACGCTCATGGCGACAGGCGACCGGACTTCCGGCGCAGCGCATCCTCTCGGTCGCGATCAGCTCCTCGCGGGTCGTCGGCGGACGCGGGGTCATCTTTGCCGGAGCCGAGCCGAGCGCGCTCTACTGGAGCGAGGATAACGGGTCGTCCTGGCAGGAAGCGCGCAGCCTGCGCGAGCTGCCCAGTGCTGCCAGCTGGTCGTTTCCACCACGCCCCTGGACTTCGCACGTGAGGGCGATCGCCGTCTCACCCCATGACCCGAACCTGATCCTGGTCGGGATCGAACTCGGTGGTGTCCTCCGCAGTACCGACGGTGGAGTCACCTGGGCCGATCAACGCCCAGGGTGCTACCTGGACTGCCACGCGCTCCTGCTGCACCCAGCAGCACCGAACCTGGTTTACGAAGCTGCCGGTGGTGGAGTGGCGGTCAGCCGCGACGCCGGAGACACCTGGCGCGCCGAGGACGAGGGAATCGACCGTCGTTACGTTTGGGCACTCACCTCTTCGCCGGACGATCCAGCCATCTGGTTCGTTTCCGCCGCTCCCGGACCACGCGAGGCGCACGGTCCGGGACCGCACCGGGATGCGGTCCCGATCCGAGTGGGAGAGGCGAACGCCCGCATCTTCCGGCGAGTCGCCGACCAACCCTGGCGACCGGTCGAAGGGCTACCGGATCCGCTCCCTTCGATGCCGTATGCGCTGCTCATCCCGCCCGGGGAACCGCGAATGCTCTACGTCGGCTTCCGCGATGGTCGTCTGTGGCGCGGTCGCGAGTTGGGATCCATCTGGGAAGAATTGCCAGTCCGTCTCGATTCCGTTCTGGTGCTCACCGCTGCGCTCGCGTGAGCGCAGGATCCCTGGCTGCGAACCCAGCGCCTCGGGGTGTCACGACGGGGCTGGTCGCTGGCGTGTCCAGCCGAGGCGGAACAACCAGGCCAGCACGACCAGGTTGAAAAGCGAGAGCAGCCACAGGCCGAGCGCGAAACGGTGCGGCTCTCCGGCGCTGAGTTGCCCGATCGCTGTGCCGAACATGCTCGCCAGCACCGTGCTCCCAAAGCCGACGAGGCTGCTGGCGAATCCGGCGATCCGGCCGAGCGGCTCGAGCGCCGCGCTGTTGGCATTCGGGAAGATCAAGGCGATCGCGAAAAACATGAGCACCACACCTGCCCAGAAAGAGAGGAACCGCGGGGTCGCGGCACTGGTCACGACGAGCGCGGTGGTCGCCAGCGCGAGAAGCGCAAGCGCGACCGGCAGAACGCGGCGGAGTCCGAGCCGCGTGATGAGCCAGCCGTTCGTGAGCGTCCCCACCACCTGCGCGAGGCCACCGGCCGCGAAGGCGAGGGCGAACGCCTCGTTCGAGAATCCGAAGTATCCCTTGACCAGCTGCGGGGCACTGGCCAGATAGGCCTGCAGCACACCATAACTGGCGCCCAGGACGAGCGTGAAGGCGATGCTCGGTTTCGCTGCCCAGAAGGCGCGTGCCGCACTCCAGAGATGATCCGGATTCTGACGCGCGCGACGACTGGGTGGCAACGTTTCCGGAATGCGCAGGAGCACCCACCCGAGGAGACCCACGGCGAGCACCGCCAGGAAGGCGAAGGGAGCACGCCACCCCCACCGCAAGAGCAGGACGCCGAGCGAAGGAGCGAACAGTGGAGCCGCCAAGAGCACCATGAAGGCAAAGGAAAGAATCCGCGCCATCGCCTCTCCGCGAAACGCATCGCGGACCATCGCGGTTCCCGTCGCGCGCAGCCCGGACGCGAAACATCCTTGGACGAAGCGCAGAACGAGCAACAGGCCGAAGGTCGGTGCGAACAGCATTGCGAGAACGGTTACCCCATAGCCACCAGCAGCGAGGAGCAGGGGAACACGACGCCCGATCTGGTCACTGAGTGGACCGAAGAACAGCTGACCGATTGCGAAACCGAGGAAGTAGACGTTCACGACCAGCTGGGCGCGCGTCTCGTCGATCCGGAAGGCGAACGCGATGTCGCGCAGAGCTGGGAGCATGATGTCGATGGCGAAGGCGCTCATCGCCATGAGCAGACCGAGCACAGCTGTCAGTTCCCAGACCGGGAGTACCCGGCTGCGAGCCGTTTCGATCGGAACCGTCGCTGATCGGCCATCTTCCATGATCACCCCCGCGCGCTGCCCGGGCGAGTATACGCCGCACAGCGACGCAAAAGGACACGATAGTTCAGCATGGAATCTCCACAGCACTCCATTCGTCGCGGGTGTCTCGCTGCCCAGTGGGCACGGCTTCGGCTTTCGCGGTCGGGCCCGGCCGATTCGTCTACCGGTCTCGTCACGGTTGGCGGAAAGCAGCTCGCGCTGACGGACGCCCGCTTCTCATCGACGCAGGAAGACGGGAAGAGCCGGGGGACCGGCCGCCGGTCGGGCTTCGGGCTCATGAGCCATCGCCCCTGCCGCGGACGCTTTCCCGGAAGATGCCTGCTGTGGGTCACCGCAGCCCGCTCGGGCACCCGAGCGTGTCAGCTCGTCACGATTTTCCTCCCCTACGGGAACACCTGTGTTCCCGTCCGTTGACGACACTGGAAACAGGGAGTGGGCCCAACTCCTGGACGACAACCGGACGAGGAGGTGGACGATGCGGCGCTTTCTGAAGGCGCTCTTGATCGGAGCGGGTGGGCTCTTGGCGATCTGTGTGCTCATTGCCGTGTTGGTCTCGGGTGGTGGACAAGGCGGGGGTACACCGACTCCTGCAGAGGCGAGCGGGCAGGTCGTGACGACAGCTGCGGCACCAGCGACGAGTCCGGTCGCACCGGGCGAGCGTGCCGCGACAGCGACGCCTGCGCCACAGGCCACGCCGACCCTCCCCTGGGGAACGAGCAAAGAGGATGTCCACGCCACGCTGGCCGAAGGGCAGACAGCCGAGCTCCGTGACGGCAAGATGGTTTATCGTCTCGCCCTCGAGCGGATCGTCGATGGCGCGACGTCGACGAACCCCTTGCAGCGGCCCAAAGAGGGAAATCGGTATTATCTTTTGGTCATCGTCGTCGAGAACGCCGGTGACCGCTCGAAGTTCTTCTCGGCGAGCGACTTCCAGCTGCGCACGACGGCTGGCTTCGACTACGAGCCGGTCTTCGCCCCAGTCGGCTTCACCGAAGGGGAAGGGCTGTCCCAAGAGGTCAGTCCCGGTGGGAAGGCGCGCGGGATCGTGGTCTTTGAGCTACCGGAGGGGGAACAGCCGCTCTTCCTGAAGTTCGATCCCAATCCGTTCACCTCTGCGGAACTGTACTTCGACGCACCGAATGCGCTCGAACTCGTCCAGTCCGGCGCAGTGAGCCAGCCTACCCTGGCAGCCCCGGAGGGTACTCCGGGAGATCGAGCGGGAAAGAGCTGGGGAACCAGCAAGAACGACCGGCACGTTCCGCTAGCGCCCGGTCAGAGCGGCGCTATCGCGGACGGTAAGCAGGTCTACCGGGTCACCATCGTCAACATCGTGGATGGCGCCACGTCCAGCAACATGTTCGTTCAGCCCAAGGAAGGGCAGAAGTTCTGGCTCGTCCAAGTCCTGTTCGAGAACGCCGGCACGAGCTCGATCAGTCTCTTCCCGACCAACTGGGCGCTGCGAACGCAGGACGGGTTCGACCACGAGGCCGAAATCATGGTGACCGGCTTTGCGGAGGGCGAACTCCTCAGTGGCGAGGTCGGACCGGGTGGAAAGCTGCAAGGAATCGTCGTCTTCCAGATCCCTCAGGACGCTAAGCCGCTCTTTCTCAAGTTCGACCCGAATCCACTGACCAGTGCTGAGCTCTACTTCGACGCGCAATGAGTCGGTCAGGCGAGGGGCGAGTCGAGCGGCTCGCCCCTCGCGCATCGAACAGGAAATGGAGGACACTCGTGCGGATCGCGGGGCTCGTTTTCGGTCTGCTGGGCGGATTCCTCGGCGTGCTGGCCGGCCTGCTCGCGCTCGGCATCGGTGGGTTGGGCGCGGCCTTCTCCGCTGAGGGCACAGGAATGGTTCTCGGTGGCGGCTTAGGAGCCATCGTCGCCGCCGCAGTCGGTCTCGTCGGTGCAGTCGTCGTCCTGAGCCGTCCAGGCGCCAGCGCAGTTCTCCAGCTTCTGGCAGCATTGGCCGGCCTCATCGCCGTCTCGCTCTTCTGGATCCCGTCAGCACTGTTGTTCGCACTCGGCGCGCTCGCAGCGGCACTCAGCCGCCGCGGGCGCGCGAGCCGCCAACCCCGCGGCTGAGCGCGCTGCTGGTCCATCGTCGGAGCAGAAAGGAAGGGAGACCATTGGCACGACGACGACGCCCACTTCCACCGCACCAACTCTTCGTCACACGGCGCAGTCGGACGCGACCACGTCCGACCGAACCCGGCGAGCAGGAAGGACAGGAGCAGCCTCGACCGGAAACACCGAAGGAGGAACCTTGTTCCGAACGCACGGCGCGCCCGACGAGCCCCCCGCCCCAGGGACTCCTCGCCGCCGATTGACCCAACTAGCGCGCGGCCTCGGCAGTACCCAGCTGTCCTGTCTCTCGGACACCGTAGTGGCGGAGGATACCGCGCGCTTGCGCGAGCACCTGCTCGCGCAGCGATTCTGGGCGGATCACGGTCACGTCGACGCCATAGTTGAGCACCCAGCGGACGAAATCGGGAGTCACTGGTATGCGCACCCGGAAACGGATGCGCCCATCGGGCAAGGGGTCGATCTCTTGGCTCGGATGCCACTCCTCTTCGGCGATCCAGGGGGCTGCCGTCTGCGAGAACTCGAGTTCGACCTCCTCGGTCGGGAGTTCGCTCGTTTGGAATACTCCCCAACTCTTGGTCAAGAACTCGCGCAGCGAGAAATCGGACCGGACGCGAAACGGTACGCGGGTATCTCGGAGGTACTCGATGCGGTCCACCTTGAAGGTGCGAACATCGGATCGCAAGTGACACCAGCCGACCACGTACCACGAGCGGCCGAAGGGAAAGACGCAGTACGGATCGAAGCGACGACTCTCCGCCTGGTTCCCGCGTGACGCTGTTCGGTACGCCATCTCGACCGTGTGCTGGAGCGCCATCGCTTCCAACAGAGCGAACAAGCGCTTCCGTCGGTGCTCGTCCAATCGACTCGGTCGGCGTGCCTGGAGCGAATGCTCCAGGAGCGTCCGCATCTTGTCCGGCAGGATCGCCCGGAGCCGCTCGAGCGCCGCGCTCAGCTCCTGGGACGAGATGCCCGGGATCATGTGCCCAGCTTCTGCTGCCAGGAGGAGCGCCAGAGCTTGAGGAAGCTCGAGCTGAAGCGAGGGAAGGCGTGGAACGGAGACCAGATAGTATCCGCCACCAGGAGCGCGCTCGATCGCCAGGCCAAGCCGCTCGCGGAGGAACTGGAGATCCTTGCCGATCTGTCGCTCGCTCACCTGGTACCGCGCTGCCAGCTCCCGGCGGGTATACCGCTTCGGAGCCTGAGCGAGCGTCACCAGAAGATCGACCAGTCGAGCGACTCGATCACCCTCGCCCAGGCGCTCGATGACTGCCGCTCCACTGTCCACCATGAGCCCACCCTTTCGGTCGATAGCTCCAGTATACGAGAAGCGGCTCGTGTTCGGAAAGAGCGACCGGTATCCTTGCCAGCGGAGGTCGAGTGCGACCGGAGGACGCGACAGGCCGAATGACCGAGATGCTGGGAGCTACCGGCTGGAAACCACGCCGCGTGCTTATCCTCGGCCTGCCGGTGCACGACGTCACGCTCGCGGAAGCAGTTCAGCTCATCCTAGCCTGGAGCCGGGAGGCGAGCGACCTGCAGCAGGTGATCACGCTCAATCCGGAGATGGTGATGGCCGCTCGCCGCGACCCGGCCTTTCGAGCCGTCGTCGAACGGGCGGCACTGGTGACACCGGATGGAATCGGCCTGATCCTGGCGGCCCACTGCCGTGGGACACCGTTGCGTGGGCGGGTGACCGGTGTGGACCTCGTCGAAGCGTTGGCCCGGACCGAAGTCCGCCTCTTTTTTCTCGGTGCAGCGCCCGGAGTTGCCGAGCGTGCGGCAGCGGTGCTGGCTCGCTCGGCTGGAGCGACCATCGTCGGTACCTGGGCTGGCTCGCCGCGCCCTGAAGATGCCCCCGAGACGCTCGCTCGCATCGCGGCTGCTCGCCCGGACGTCCTCTGTGTCGCGTACGGGGCGCCGGCCCAGGACTGCTGGATCGCTCGGCACCGCACGGAGCTGACTGCTGCGGGCGTGCGGGTCGCCCTCGGGGTGGGCGGAACCTTCGACTACCTCGCCGGCATCGTCCCGCGTCCCCCGCGCATCGTTCGGCACCTCGGTTTGGAATGGTTGTATCGTTTGCTACGGCAGCCGTGGCGGTGGCGACGGCAGCTGGTGTTGCCGCATTTCGCGCTCCTTGCCCTCGCCGATGGACTGGCGAATCGGCTTGCCGGCAGGGAGCATGACGAACCGGAGGCCATACCGTGACCAGCGTGCTCGACGAGCGATCCTGTCCGCGTCACCCCGGCACCACGACTCGTCTCCGCTGCAGCAAGTGCGGGACACCGATCTGTCCCCGCTGCATGGTCGAAACGCCGGTCGGATACCGCTGCCCAACTTGTGCCGGTCTCTCTGGTGGTGCATGGGGTGAGCTGCCTGGTTCGCTCCTGGTACGGGCGGCGGCAGCCGGGCTCCTGGTCGCCCTCGTCGTCGGTTGGCTCTGGAGTCGCATTCCGGAGTGGCAGTTTTACCTGGCGCTCCTCCTCGGCTTTGGTGTCGCCGAAGCGATGGCCGCGGCGGCCCGCTTGCGACGTGGGCTGGCCCTCCAAGTACTGGGGATCGCGGGCGTCGCAGTCGGGCTCGTCATCTCGCGCCTGCTCTTGCTCGCCGAACTCGGCCCCGAGACGCCAGCGCTTCCGAGCCGACTGAGCGATCCCCGCTTCATCGCTGCCCTCCAGCTCCGGCCCATCCCTGACCTCCTGTTCGCCGCACTCGCGCTGCTCATCCCGTTCGTTCGCTTCCGGGGAGCACGATGAGCGAACTGCGCCGACGCCTGCTGCGCATCCTCGACGACGTGAAGACCAAGCGTTTCCTGGTCGTCGGCGACTTGTATCTCGATCGCTATATCTTCGGCGAACCAACGCGCATCTCGCGGGAAGCACCGGTTCTCGTCCTCGAGGAGCGGCAGATCGCGCATCGGCCAGGCGGCGGGGCAGCACCCGGGCTCGCGTTGGTCGCCTTGGGTGCCACCGTCCAGCAAGCGGGCGTGATCGGTGATGATCCGGAAGGCGCGCTCTTGCGCCAGCTGCTCGTCGAGCAGGCCGTCGGGGTGGACAGCATCGTCGTCGATCCGACGCGCCCGACGACCGTCAAGACCCGCATCGTCGCCACCGGGCCGTATAACGTCCTCCCGCAGCAGTTAGTCCGCGTGGACCGTCAGGTGCGTCGGACTCTGCGCCAGGCTGAGGAGGAGCAGCTCGTCTCCGCCATCGCCAACGCTGCACCCCACGTGGACGCCATCGTCCTCTCCGATTACCGGAGCGGTGTGCTCACTTCCCGCGTCATCGCGACGGCTCTGGCATCCGGCAAGCTGACCGCAGTCGATTCGCAAGGGCGCCTCGATGCCTTCCGGCAGGCGACGGTGATCAAGTGCAACCGCGCCGAGGCGGAGCGTTTCCTCGAACGCTCGCTCGCCGAGCGGGCGGAACGGGTCCGGACGCTGCCGGTGCTCTGGCGGGAACTCGCCTGCGAGGTGCTCGTCGTGACACTGGGCGGCGACGGTGCCGCACTCGTCACTGCCGAGGGGTATCGCGAGTTCCCGCCGCCAGCAGTCCGGACGGTCTTCGATGTCACCGGTGCGGGCGATACCGTTCTGGCCGTCCTCGCGGGTGCTCTGGCGTGCGCGGCGACACCGATCGAGGCGCTCACACTGGCTCAGCTCGCGGCCAGCATCGTGATCGGCAAGTTCGGGAATGCCCAGGCGACCACCGAGGAACTCCGGAGCGCCCTCGAGCGCGATGACCTCGTGGAATTGCCGGAGTCCGAGCGCTAGGCTGCCGGCTCGACCGCGAACTGCAGACGGTACAGACGCGCGTAGAGTCCACCCTGTGCCAGAAGCTCGTGGTGCGTTCCCTGCTCGACGATCTGACCACCCTCCATGACGAGGATACGATCCGCCGCCAGGATCGTGGAAAGTCGGTGGGCGATCACCAACGTGGTCCGGCCACGCATCAGTGTCGCGAGCGCTTCTTGGATGAGGCGCTCCGATTCGGAATCGAGCGAGGAAGTCGCCTCGTCGAGCACGAGAACGGGTGGATCGGCCAAGAAGAGGCGTGCCAGGGCGAGGCGCTGCTTTTCTCCACCAGAGAGGCGATACCCCCGCTCGCCGACGACCGTTTGGTACCCCTGCGGGAGCTGGGTGATCCGCTCGTGGATCTGCGCGGCCCGCGCAGCGGCCTCGAGCTCTGCCTGTGTCGCTTCCGGCCGCGCGTAGCGCAGGTTCGCGGCGACGGTATCGTGGAAGAGATACGGCTCCTGCGTCACCATCCCGATGGCCCGAGCCAATGTGTCGAGCGAGAGATCGCGGAGATCGTAACCATCGAGCGTGATCCGGCCCCGGGTCGGATCGAACAACCTGGCGAGAAGATAGGTGACAGTCGTCTTGCCGGCGCCGCTCGGGCCAACCAGGGCGACCAGCTGACCCGGCTCGACCCGGAAGGAAACACGAGCAAGAGCCCAATAGCGCAGCGACTCGTTCCACTTGTCCTCGCGCCCCGCCAGGGGAAGGGGCTCGCCAGCCTCGCTGGGTTCGGCCAAATAAGTGAACCAAACGTCCTCGAACGCGATCGCACCACGCGGGCGCTCGATGCGGACAGCGTTCTCGCGCTCGCGGATCTCGATCGGTCGATCGAGCAGCTGATAGATCCGCTCGAAACTGACGAGCGAGGTCGCGAGATCGACGTGGGTGTTGAGCAGCGCGGTCACTGGCCCGTAGAGCCGTGCCAGATACACGATGAACGCCACCAACTCACCGGTCGTCAGCCCACCGCGGAGCGCCAGCACCCCTCCGGACCAGGTCACGACAGCTGTGCCGACCGCTGCGGTCATCCCGTAGAACACCATGAGCCAGCGTCCCGCGACAGCCAGCTCGATGCCGATGTCGCGCACGGCAGCCGCTCTCTCGCGGAACCGTGCCACCTCATCGGCGCGGCGGCCGAACAACTTGACCAGCAATGCCCCACTCATGCCGAGCGTTTCGGTGAGTTGCGCCGTCATCGCGGCATTCCGCTCCATCTGTGCCCGCGTCAATGCACGCAAACGATTCCCGAAACGACGGGTAGGCAAGACGAGCGCCGGAAAAACGAGAAAGGCCAAGAGTGTCAAGCGCCAGTCCATGGCCAGCATCATGGCGAGCGAGACGGCGATCACGGCGACATTGCTCACCAAGTTGGTCACGGTACTCGTCACCGCGCGCTGGGCACCGACGACATCGTTGGTGAGACGCGAGACGAGTTCGCCAGCCTTGACTCCGGTGAAGAACCGAAAGCCTTGCTGCAAGAGACGCTCGTAAAGGGCAGCACGCAGGTCAAAGATGATTCCTTCCCCGACGCGCGCGCTCAGCTGGCGTTGCCACACACCGATGAGGCCACCGAGGAGCGGCAACGCCACCATCCCGATACTGAGCAGCGTGAGCAAGAGGAGGTCACCCGATCGCCCAGGAGCCGGGAGGGCACGATCGACGAGGACACGCACGAGTTGCGGCTGGAGCGCCTCAGTGACCGAGGTCAGCAGGATCGCCAGCACCATGAGCCCGATCGACCAACGATAGGGAAGAGCCGATTGCAGAACGCGCCGGAGGAGCGCACGGTCGAGCGACACCCGCCGCTCCGCCTCGGGACCGCGCCAGAATCCATGCCACATCGGAGGTGGAACACCGAGCATCCGTCACCAGCCAGGAGTAAGGTCGTGCGAGGGAGAAGAAACCGGCTGGAGCATCCCAGCCGGCGATCAGCTTCTGACTGTCCGAGACCGGGTCATCCGAAGAGACCGACGACAATCATGATCACGGCCATCACCACGATGACCGCGATCGCGATCCACCCGATCGCTGCCAAGCGCGGGAGCCCCAGTCGTCGCGCACGTACCGCTCCGGGGACACTCCACAGCGCAGCGAACAGCGCCAGGATCCCCATGGAAACCATCGCCGGATTGTCCGCCATGACCGTGCTTCTCCTCCCGTCCGCGGCCACAACGCCCGTTTTATCCTACCGCAGCGTCTCCCAGATCGTCACCCGCTCCAGCCGAAGCGCCGGTCGAGCGCCGCCAGCACAGCGGCGAGTTCCGCTTCCTCGGCCAGGTGGTCGGCGACTGGGATGAGCATCGTCAACAACTCGTCGATACCGCCCTCGAGCAGTTGCGCCAGCCGTTCTCCCACCGTGTCGCGGTCACCCCACACCACCAGATGGTCGAGCAGAGCATCGCTCGGAGTACCGTTTTCCAGCGGGAACCCGGCCGTCTCGAACATTTGGGCATAGAAAGGCATGCGCCCATAGAGACCGACGACTGGTCGTGCCTTCTCACGCATGACCGCGACATCGGTCGTCATGACCACCGGTACCTGCACCACGAGACGGGGCCGGCGGGTGCGCCCGGCAGCTCGGGCCCCGTTCTCCAGCGCCGGAACCGCACGCTCGTGGATGTAACTGGGTGGGCACATCCAGGAGATCACGCCGTCGGCGATTTCGCCGGCCAACTGGAACGCTTTCGGGCGCAGTGCGGAGGTGTAGATCGGCACCGGTGCCGTCTCCGGGAGGCGCTGGCGGACCCGGAAAAATTCGCCTTGAAAGTCGATCTGCCCGTCCCAGAGGAGACCGCGCACGATCGTCACATACTCCCGCAGGTGCGCCAGGGGACGCTCCATCGGGATACCGAGCGAGCCTTCGATGATCGGCCGATGGCTCGGCCCGAGTCCCAGGCGAATCCGGCCTGGTGCCAACTGATGCACGGCGAGTGTCTGTTGCGCCGTCACGAACGGGTGGCGAGGATAGGTCGGGATGATTCCCGTACCCAGGATGATCCGCTCGGACCGCACTGCGGCGGCCGCGTAGACGGTCAAGGCATCGATCGTCCGGCCACCGGTCACGGTCCAGATGGCAGGTACTCCGGCTGCCTCCAAGCGCTGGATCGCGGCGAGAGCACCGACAGCATTGTTGCGATCAGGCTGGTCGATGGCGACGCGCGGCCACGGCATCCTGCTCTGCCTCCCTTCGTGGGACGACCTCTCCCGCACGAGTTGTCCGCGCCAGTCTAGCATGACTGTGCGAGGACGGCACTTGCGTGGTGACGGTTGCTTTGCCATGATGGCCGCTGGACATGCAGTGCCGGGACCGGATGGGAGGGGACAGTCCGATGTCGCTCGCCTACTGCTACGACGAACGTTTTCTCCAGCACGACACGGGACTCGATGCACACCACTTGCCGGACGGCTCGATTCTCGATCCGGTCGAGCATCCCTCCAGCGCACGCATCATCCGCCGGACTGCCCAGCTCATCGCTGCCTCCGGTCTTCTCGAGGGAGCACTCGTCGTGGCGGCTCGCCCGGCAACCGAGGACGAACTCACTGCCTACCACACGCCCGAGTACATCGCGCACGTCCAGCAGGTGACCAAGAGCGGCGGAGGCTGGCTCGATCCGGAGACTCCGGTCGTCCCTGGCTCATGGGAAGCTGCCCTGCTTGCGGCGGGCGCCGCCATCGAGCTCACTGATGTCGTCCTCGCTGGCCGGGCATCGTGTGCCTTCGGCCTGCTGCGGCCGCCCGGGCACCACGCGATGCGCGATCAGGGCATGGGCTTTTGCGTCTTCAACAACGTCGTGCTCGCCACCCGGCATGCCCAGCGACGGGGTGTGCAGCGCATCATGGTCCTGGACTGGGATGTCCATCATGGCAACGGTACCCAAGCCGCCTTTTGGGACGACCCCTCAGTGTTGTTCGTCTCGCTCCACCAGGACAACTGGTACCCGGAGGGTTGGGGCGCAGTCGACCAGATCGGTGGGCCGGTTAGCGAGGGCACCACGGTCAATATCCCGCTCCCACCGGGGACGGGCAATCGCGGCTATCTGGCAGCCCTGGAGCGGATCGTCGTCCCGATCGCCCGTCAGTTCCGACCGGAGATGATCTTCGTCTCCGCCGGACAAGATGCCAGCATGGAGGACCCGCTCGGGCGCATGCTGGTAACCATGCGAGGTTACCGCGCGATGGCGCGACTGGTTCGCGATCTGGCTGACGAGCTCTGTGCTGGGCGCCTGGTTGTGCTGATGGAGGGTGGATACTCCCTCCGGTATGTCCCCTTCTGCACGCTGGCTGTCATCGAGGGAATGATCGGGCGCGAGAGCGGCATCGCCGATCCTCACGAGGGGACCAGCGAGCTCTCGCAGGCTGAGCGGGAGTTCCGCCCTGATCAGGAGGCAGCGATCGAGGCTGCTCGTCAGGTCTTGTCGCGCTATTGGCAACTCTGAACGAGCCAGTCAACTCACCAGCTCAGCCACCGAGCTGGCACGGTCCAGTGACAGCCAGGAACGCGTGTCGGCTGGCAACCTCCTCAGGACAGGCGCAGGGGAACGCTGCGCACGCTGGACAAAGCTCGCTCGTTCTCCGTGCACTGTCGCGAGAAGCTCGCTCAGCGTGCGCGCAGGCCACCGCTGAACGTCCAGCTCTCGCAGTCGGGCAGGAGTGAGAAGCAGGCTTCCTCGACCGACGCGTGGTTTCCCATCGGCCGGTCGGTAGATGCCGCAACGCTGCTCCATCGGCGGACTCGACGGCCGAGCGAGACCGACTCGCTCGGAGAGCGAGTCGAGTGCATCCTGTCGTGCGCCAGGAATCACCTCAGGCAGCGCGGATCGATCGGCAACGGCGGCTATACTTGATGCGCGCGAGAAGGGCCGAAAGGTGCGTGCCGATCGTGAGCCGTTTCGAACTCGTCACCGATTTTCAACCGACCGGCGACCAGCCCCAAGCGATCGAGCAGTTAGTGGAGGGTCTCCAGCGCGGATACCAGCACCAGACGCTGCTCGGCGCGACGGGGACAGGAAAGACGTTCACCATGGCATGCGTCATCGCCCGTTGGCAACGGCCGACGCTCGTTCTCGCGCCGAACAAGACGCTCGCTGCACAGCTCTACTCGGAGTTCCGTGAGTTCTTCCCACGCAATGCCGTCGAGTACTTCGTGAGCTACTACGACTATTACCAGCCCGAGGCCTACATCCCGCAGACCGACACCTATATCGAAAAGGAAACAGAGATCAACGACGAGATCGACCGTTTGCGCCTCGCCGCAACGCGTGCGGTGCGGACCCGGCGCGACGTGATCATCGTCGCCAGCGTTTCCTGTATCTATGGCATCGGTTCACCTGAGGAGTGGGACAAATCGATGCTCGCCTTGCGGCGCGGTCAGGTCGTCCGGCGCGACAAGATCCTTCGTCACCTGGTCGACTTGCAGTACGACCGCAACGACACGACGCTCGTCCGCGGCACCTTCCGCGCTCGTGGCGACCTCATCGAGGTCTTTCCGGCCTACGAGGAATTCGCGGTGCGCATCGAGCTTTGGGGCGACGAGGTCGAACGGATCGTCGAGTTCGATCCCTTGACCGGCGAGATCCTGGCCACCCGCGAAGTGATGGAAATCTTTCCCGCCAAGCACTGGGTCACGAGCGGAGAACGGCTGGAAGCAGCTATCCGGAGTATCGAGGCTGAGCTGGAGGAGCGCCTGGCCGAACTCCGCGCCCAAGGGAAGCTCCTCGAGGCACAACGACTCGAGCAGCGGACCCGCTATGACATCGAGATGCTCCGCGAGGTCGGCTACTGCAGCGGCATCGAGAACTATTCCCGGCACCTCTCGGGACGCAAGCCTGGCGAGCCACCCTGGACGCTCCTCGACTACTTCCCTGACGACTACCTGATGTTCATCGACGAGTCGCACCTGGCGATCCCTCAGGTGCGCGGCATGTACCACGGCGACCGCTCGCGCAAGGACATCCTCGTCGAGTACGGTTTCCGGCTCCCTTCGGCACGCGACAACCGCCCCTTGACGTTCGAGGAGTTTCTGAAGCGCATCAACCAGGTGATCTATGTCTCCGCCACACCGGGTCCATGGGAGCGGGAAGTGAGCCAGCAGATCGTCGAGCAAGTGATCCGGCCCACCGGCATCCTGGATCCGGAGATCTCCGTGCGGCCGACCAAGGGGCAGATCGACGATCTCTTGCATGAGATCCGCCAACGCGTCGCGCGCGGTGAGCGCGCACTTGTCACCACGCTCACCAAGAAGATGGCTGAGGACTTAGCTGATTACCTGAAGGAAATCGGGATCCGTACCCACTACCTGCACAGCGAGATCGATACCATCGAGCGCGTCGAGATTCTCCGCGATCTGCGGCTCGGCGTCTACGATGTGGTGGTCGGCATCAACCTCCTGCGCGAGGGGCTGGACCTGCCGGAGGTCTCCTTGGTCGCCATCCTCGATGCCGACAAAGAGGGCTATCTCCGCTCCGAGAGCGCACTCATCCAGATGATCGGTCGTGCTGCCCGACACGTGAACGGGCACGTCATCATGTATGCCGATACGATCACTTCCTCGATGCAGAAGGCGATCGAGGAAACCTATCGGCGGCGCCAGATCCAGATGGCCTACAACCAGGAACACGGTATCGAACCACGCAGCATCGTCAAACAGGTGCGCGACCTCACTGACCGCATTCGGCAGGCGGCAGAGGAGCGCGCCCCGTACGAGGTCGCTGCCCCCGTGCCCCATGCCGGAGCGATCGGCGAACTGGCTCCGGACGAACTTGCACGGCTGATCCGGGACCTCGAGCGGCAGATGAAGGAAGCAGCCAAACAGCTGGAGTTCGAGAAGGCCGCCCTGCTGCGCGACCAGATTTTCGAGCTCCGTCGCCTTCAGGAAGCCCTGCGCTGATCCATGCCCCCGGAACGAAGACGACTGGCCCAGACAGGGGACCAGTCGCGCTGATCCTCGTCCGAGGATCAGCCAGCGTACCGGAAGCCCACTCAGGAGCGCAGCGGGAGTGGCCGCCACTGTCCGAAATTATCCGGACCAGGATGTTCGAGATAGGCGCCAACAGCGCCGATCGCGAAAATCGCCGCGCCGACGACGAGCAGGACCGCAGCGATCAGGCGAAGGGACGGAACGCGGAAGCTCACTGGTACGAGTATGCCGGCGATCCCGATCGCCCCATAGGCGATCGCCCACATCACTGGGCTGCGCGTGAGCCTATGCTGGAGAATGGCGCCAGCGATCACGACGAGCATGATGCCTCCGGGTAGACTCAGCCAGGCCAGTGGCCGGAGATCGTGCCCGATCAAGATAATCAGCCCAGCGAGCGACAGCAGCACCCCGAAGTAAAGAGCCGGCTCACCCATGATGATGTTGTTACCACCCGGCAACGGCCACGTGAGCGTCAGATGCAAGGCTGGTATCGCGAGGAGCAATCCGGTCGCCAGGAAACTCCAACCCCAGGGCCGCACGAGTTCAGCGGGAGCATCGAGAAAGCGCCACCCATACCATGCAGCCAGCAACGTCCCCACCACGACAGCGACCATCATGATGGTCAGGTAATCGATGAACATTGTCCCTCCTCCTTCCCCTCCTCAGGCGAGTCTATCGAATACGAGCAGACGTGGCGTGACAAAACCGTTCCAGCAGGAGATGCTGAGCAGGTCTCGACGTGAACAGTGCCTGTTCGCTCGGGCGTGTGGTCGCTGGCCGGCTTACCAGGGAGATCGATCTTCAGTGTTCTCTATCGCCATTCGAACCATGCGAAAAGGAGAGAAAGTGGCGCACTTTCCAAGGGGGCCCTGCCCTCGACCGAGAAACTTTCGTCGCTTTGGGGCGGACAGGTTCAGGAGTCGCACGCGAGGCACAGCGCACAACATGATGGACTCGGACATCGACGCCGATTAGGAACGTGGTGGCTCGTCGGGCCGGGTGCGGACAAGGCCAGTCCGGAGAGCGTAGGCGATCACCTGTGCCCGATTTTCCAGGTGAAGTTTGGTCATGATGTTGCGCAGGTGATACTTGACCGTGTTCTCGCTGATGAAGAGCCGCTGGGCTAGTTCTCGGTTCGAGGTTACACCTTGCACGAGCAGTTCCAAGAGTTCGCGTTCGCGCTCCGTCAAAGCCGGTCCTTCGGGGCGGTGCACTCCCTCCCGGCCGAACTCTTGCAAAACCCGTCGCGCGAGATGGGGAGTGAAGACCGGTAGACCCGACTGGACTGCTTCGAGCGCGCGAAAGAACTCGTCAGCCTCCAGGTTCTTGAGCAAGTACCCGTACGCGCCCGACTTGATGGACTCGAAGAGATCTGCCTCGTCGTCCGAGGCGGTGAGCACGACGACTTTCACTTCCGGGAGTTCCGTCACGAGAATGCGTGTCGCCGTCAAGCCATCGACTTCTGGCATCGTGAGATCCATAAGCACGATATCCGGTTTCAGCTGGCGCGCGAGTTCCACCGCCTCGCGTCCATTCGCCGCCTCGCCGACGACCTCGATACCCCGTGCTTCCAGGAGGCTGCGCAGGCCATCGCGAAAGAGCGCATGGTCATCGACGATCAAGAGACGCATCTCGTCCTCCAGTCGTTTCAGCCAGGACGATGCCGACCGGAAGCACCGCCTCGACCGTCGTTCCCTGGCCCGGAAGCGAAGTGACCTGCAACCTTCCTCCCACCGCTTCGGCACGCTCGCGCATCGTCGCGAGCCCAAAACGTGGGAACTGTCCGCGCTCCAGCGCTCCTGGATCGAAACCGATCCCATTGTCCGCCACACGAACGCACACCGTTCCATCGAGTCGAGCGAGCTGGACCGTGACTTCGGTCGCTCGCGCATGCTTGCGGACATTCGTCAGTGCTTCCTGGACGATGCGGAGCAGCTGGAGTTCTGCCATCGGCTGGAGACCGCGCAAGCTGTCGTCCGAGGGTTCGACGATGAGTCGAGCGTTGACGCCGCTCTGGTCCTGCCACCGCTCCACGTAACTCCGCAACGCATCGACGAGGCTCCGGTTCGGAGCGAGGCCGGTCCGCAGTCCGAGAATCGCTTCGCGAACGTCTGCGTAGGCGTCTCGCGCTGCTCTTTCGAGTTGCTCCAAATGACGCTCTGCCTCTGCGAGGCGATCGGGTTGGCGCAGGAGTTCACGCAACGCCGACACCTTCGTGATGACATACCCCAAGACCTGGGCGAGGCTGTCGTGCATTTCTCGGGCGATCCGCTCGCGCTCCTCGTGTACCGCCAGACTCATCAGGCGACGATGTAGCCGGGCATTTGCGATCGCGAGCGCAGCTTGTGTCGCGAACCGCTCCAGCCGCGAGCGATCATGCTCATCGAATGGCTGACCATCCTCGCGATCGGCCAGATAGAGACCACCGAGCACCCCCTCTTGCGAGCGGATGGGCACCCCGAGCAAGCTGCGCATAGTGGGATGCCCCTCGGGATAGTGCCGCGTCCCGGGATACCGATCGAGATCCTCGATGTTGAGGGGGCGATCGTCCCGCAGTACTGCCTCCAAAATGCCGTGCTCTCCCATCGTGCTCTGTTCGCAGCGGGCGGTTCGCGGATAACCCGAGGTGAAGAGCGTACGCTGGCCCTGATCATCCAGCACGATCAAAAGGCCATAACGCGCGCCGGCCAGCCGACGAGCTTCGTCGATCACTCGCTGCAACACAAGAGCGAGATCGAGATCAGCGGTGATCGCCACGCCAGCTTCGTGCAGGGCAGCTAGTTCCGCATGTTGCATGAGGAGGCGGCGGTAGAGTGCACCGATCAGGCGGAAGATCCAATCGGCGAAGACGACTACCCCTAAGACTGCCAGCGTTCCACTGGCGATCCATGCCCAGGTCGCGCCGAGCACAGGAACGAGCGCGTGGCCAATTACCACGAGCGCGGCCAAGAAGGCGAGCGGCAGGACGATGCCCAGCCGCTTCAGCTTGGCCATCGCCCGATCGAGCTCGTGCTCCGAACGCTCGGTCATCGCCGCCCTCGCTCCGTCGCCACCCTACTCGATACAGAGGATAGCAGGTCCTAGCGAGCAGTTCGCGATCGACCACATTGCCGAGCGCTGACGTGCCGTCGAACGACCATCGTCTTGACACTTTCTCGCCACTCGTTATCGCCGCCCGCTCGGGATCGCACGACCGATGTGCCCGCGGGACTGCACGACGGGGTAGACTAGTACTTGACAGCACTGCGCTGCGGTGTAAGATCCATAACAGCGTGGTTGCGAAAGTGCGGAAGGACGTGGAGCGAGAGCCATGCAGCAGACGACGCTCATCACGATGACACCCGAGGCGGTGCGCCGCCTGAAGCAGTTCATGGACGAGCAGGGCATGCCGGAGGCGTATCTCCGCGTGTTCGTCGCGCCGGGTGGCTGCTCGGGTCTCCAGTACGGTATGGCCCTCGAGGAGTCGGCGGAGGAAGACGACTTCACATTCGAGATCGATGGTGTCCGCGTGATCATCGATCCCTTCAGTGCGACGTATCTCGAGGGTGCCGAGATCGACTATGTCAATAGCCTCATGGGAGGCGGATTCACTGTCCACAATCCGAACGCCGTTGCCACGTGTGCCTGTGGCCATAGCTTCGATGCTGGCGGCAATGCCGGTACGGCCCAAGGGTGCGGGTGCGGCGGCTGGTGAACCGCTGAACCATCGAAGAGGCATGGGCCAGCAGCCACGTTCGGCTGCCGGTATACTTTCTTCGGTCGCGCTCTGCGTTCCTGCCGCGGGGGAATGCCGGAATTGGCAGACGGGCGTGACTTAGGATCACGTGCCGATGAGGCGTGTGGGTTCGAGTCCCACTTCCCCCACCGACCAGCCAGTCGAAAACTGCGCTCGCCGGTCGCTCGTCGAGCGACCTCGTTGTCTCCACCGCCGGCACTCGTACGAGGCGACCTCACGCACTCCTGCGCTACCCACCGCGGCTGCCCACCGACCGCCATCCACCCACGACGAGATTCGAGCGCGAGAGGCGACAGGGTATGCTCGTCGCGAGCCCGGTACCACGGTGGTATCCAGTTCGGTGCAACAACCCCTCTCTGGAAGCGAGCGCACACCGAGAGAAGAGACACGTACGCGGAGCCACCGGCGAGCGACGGTCCAGTGACCGCTCCGACACGAGCGAGCGATCACCGACAACTGATGCGCGATGAGATGCCGTCGTTGCCCTCGGCGAGGGCTGCACAGGCACGGGGCTGTGACCGCACCTGCCAGCGGATCGCCGCTCATGCGACGAGTCGGGCCCTCGCCGTGCCCCTCGACCGGTCGCGCGCACTGGACGGTGAAGATCAGCGGTAGGAGCACGTCGCGCGTGTGGATGAAGAGTGACGCCCCGGCAAGCCGGGGCGTCGCTCGCGTTTTCCGTCAATAGATCTCGAGGTAACGATCGAGTTCCCACTGGGTGACATACTGCCGGAAAGCATCCCAGTCGCGCTTCTGCGCCTCGAGCAATCGCTCGAAGACATGTTCGCCGAGAGCCTCGCGGATCACCTCGTCCTTTTCGAGTTCGGCCATCGCTTCACCGAGGGTCGCCGGTAGTGTTTGGATGTTGCGTCGCTTGAGGTCCTCGTCGGTGAAGTGGTAGACATTCTCCTCCACCGGCTCGGGAAGTGGCAGCTTGCGCTCGATCCCATCCAGCCCGGCTGCCAACATGACAGCATAGGCGAGATAGGGGTTCGCCGAGGGATCAGGACAACGCAATTCGATACGCGTCGCTTGCAGGCGACCATGCCGCACGGCAGGGACGCGGATGAGCGCTGAGCGGTTCTGTCGTGCCCAGCTGATGTATACCGGCGCCTCGTATCCGGGAACCAGTCGCTTGTAGCTGTTGACGAGCGGTGCCAGAACCGCGCACATCCCTCGCGCGTGGGCGAGCTGCCCCGCGATGAAGTGCTTGGCGAGATCGGAGAGACCGTAAGGGTCTTCGACATCGACGAAGAGATTAGCACCAGTCTCGAGCGAGGCCAGGCTCTGGTGCGTGTGCATGCCGCTGCCATTGATCCCGGCGATCGGCTTGGGCATGAAGGTGGCATGCAGATCATGCTGTTGAGCGATCGCTTTCAAGGTATACTTGAAGGTGATCGCGTTGTCGGCTGTCGTCAGCGCATCGGAATACTCGAAGTCGATCTCGTGCTGACCGATGGCGACCTCGTGGTGACCAGCCTCGACCTTGATGCCGAACGCTTGCAAGGCCCGGATCATGTCCTTGCGCACCTCGGCGGCCAGGTCGGTGGTCAAGTCGAAGTAGCTCCCCTGGTCATGCGGGAGTGGCATGATCTTGCCGTTCTCCTTGCGGAACAGAAAGAACTCCAGCTCGGGACCGGTATTGTAGACGAGGCCGAGCTTGGCTGCCCGCTCGAGCTGACGCAGCAGGACGACCCGCGGGTCACCGGGAAACAGTTCACCATTCGGATTGTAGACCCAGCAAATGACGCGAGCGGTTTGGGGATCCCAGGGAATAGGGGAGAAGGTCGAGAGGTCGGGCATGAGGTACATGTCGCTTTCCGCGATGCGCGCAAACCCCTCGATCGACGAACCATCGAACCACTGGCCCTGCTCGATGACGTGGGGAAACACATCGATGGGAATCTGGACGTTCTTGACGATCCCCATGATGTCGGTGAATTGCAGACTGACGAACTCGATCTTGAGCTCTTCTGCGCGCCGGAGCACCTCCTCCGGGCTCGGCGCAGCAGCATGACGACCGATCGCGCTCGTATCGACGACCAACGCAAACCCTCCTTCACGGACTCGACCATCACTGCCGATCCGCCGGCGACGCCACTGCACACCCGCCCAGCGGGTAGCCGCGTCGTGGCCCTCGTGGCCCTGCATCAGTGTACTCCTTTCACGGCCCCACCAGAGCACCTCCCATCCCCACCCACCATCGGTTCTCGTCCCTAGATATCAAAGTACAGGTAGAATTCGTAGGGATGCGGTCGAACCTCTACTTCTCGGAGTTCCTTCTCGCGCTTATAGCTCACCCAGGTTTCCAAGAGATCACGGGTGAAGACGTTCCCTTCCAGCAGCCAGTTATGATCACGCTCGAGCGCCTCGAGGGCGGCCCCGAGCGAGCCCGGCACGCTCTTGACCTGTGCTGCCTGCTCGGGCGGCAACTGATAGGTATTGACGTCGAGCGGGCCGAATCGGCTCGCATCGAGTCGCCGCTGAATGCCATCCAGACCGGCCATCAGCATGGCAGCGAAGGCCAGATACGGATTGCAACTCGGGTCGGGAGGGCGGAACTCGACCCGCTTGGCCGCAGCATTCTCCGGCCCGGTCGTATACATCGGGATCCGGATGCAAGCGCTGCGATTGCGCTTGGAGAAGGCCACGTTGACCGGAGCCTCGTAGTGCGGCACGAGCCGCTTGTACGAGTTGGTCGTCGGGCTCGTCAATGCGAGGAGCGCATCGACATGGGTCAGCAAGCCGGCGATGTAGGAAAGGGCGAGCTCGGAGAGTTCAGCATAATGGCACGCCGCGTAGAACAGGTTCGTTCCATCGCGCCACAAGCTCTGATGCGTGTGCATGCCGTTGCCGTTATCCCCGAAGAGCGGCTTTGGCATGAAGGTCGCTGTGCAGCCATGCTTTCGGGCAACGTTCTTGATGACATACTTGTAGATCATCACCTTGTCGGCCATGGCAGTCAACGTATCGCGCCGCATGTCGATCTCGCCTTGGCCAGCGGTCGCGACTTCGTGATGGTGCATCTCGACGGGAACACCGATCTGCTCGAGGAGCAACGCCGCCTCGCTGCGGATGTCCTGAAAGGTATCGTGAGGAGGAGCTGGGAAGTATCCCTCCTTGGGGCGGATGGTATAGCCGAGATTCGGCGTCCCGTCGTTGCGACCACTGTTCCAGTACCCTTCGCGCGAGTCGATCGCGAAGCCCATGCGATAGGGCAAGACCTCGTAACTGACGTGGTCAAAAATGAAAAACTCGATTTCCGGTCCCCAGAAACTCGTGTCGGCGATCCCCAGATCGCGCAGGTATCGCTCGGCTTTCTGGGCAACGTAGCGCGGATCACGCGCATACGGTTGACGCGTCTCCGGATCGACGACGTTACAAATCATGACCAGAGTCGGGACAGCCGCGAACGGATCGATGAAGGCCGTCGTCGGGTCAGGAACGAGCAACATGTCGCTTTCTTCGATGGCCTGGAAACCGCGGATACTCGAACCATCGAAGCCGATGCCGCGCTCGAAATCGGCCAAGCTGAGCTGGCTCGCTGGCAGCGACGCATGCTGCCACGTGCCGGGAAGATCCGTAAAGCGCAAATCGACGATCTGGATACCACGTGACCGGATCAAATCGAGAACGTGTTCTGGCGATGTGCACGACCCGTACATGGTTCTCCTCCTGTTCCGCGCGCTCACGGCACCTTCAGCGCGCCTCGACTACGTCCCAGCATAAGACAGCAGTGGCACGCCACCTTCGGCGTCCTGCTGAGGATGGCGGAGAACCGTTGTGCACTGTGCACAAATGAGGCGGATTATGACGACGAGAAAAGACACAGCCCTGACCGGCAGCCTCACGGCCAGCGCACCCTCGATACTCTCATTGGCCCGCGGTGCCGGTTCATCACCGGGCGCCGCGACCGCCAATGGCGGCTCGGTGAGAGCCAGGGCCGGTCGGCTTTCGCCGACCGTTGCGCCGGCCGCGCACTCACCCGTCAGGGCCGTGCGATCAGATGCTAGCACATCGTTCGCGCCTCTGTCAAGCCCGCGGTTACTCACCCTGCCCGCGCACTCGAGCACGAGCCCGCTGCCGCTGGAGCGCCGCGTGCACTGGCGCTGGGGCACCTCTGCTCGTGACGAGCCAGCCCCAGCGATCACCCTTCAGCCCGACCAGCTCCCTGCCGAAAAGAGAAGACTGAGCACGGCCTCGCCTGGCACCTGGAGGACACGGTGAACGAGGATATCGAACGGGGGTCGGAGAAAGGGTCCGGCCCGACACTCGCCACGCACCGGCCCGCCGGGGACAGCTCGGACATTCCGGAACTCGTCGCAGCGCTCTGGAACAGTAGCGAGCCGCAGCTGCTGATCGACCCGCAGGACGGGCGTATCGTCGACGCCAACGATGCCGCCGTGCGCTTTTACGGGTGGACCCACGGCGTCCTGTGCTCTTTCACCATCGATCGCATCAACACCCTTCCGCCTGCTGAGATCCGAGCACGACTCGCCGAGGCCACCCAACGCCCTCGCACGCGTTTCGTTTTTCCCCACCGATTTGCGGATGGGCGTGTGCGCTCGGTCGAAGTGATCACCGGACCGGTACGCGTCGGCGAGCGCATCCTCCTCTGGTCGACTCTCCACGACCTGAGCGACATCGTCCATCGTTCCCCGGAATTCGAGACGCTCGCGCACCGCTATCAGACACTGGTCGAAAACCTCCCAGCTGTGGTCTATCTGGAGGAGGCCGATCCACCTCACCGTAAGATCTACGTGAGTCCGGCGGCTGAGCGACTCCTCGGTTGGGCCGCGCACGAACTCCAGGTCGATCGAGCGACCTGGTACGAGCGATTCGTCGCACCGGAGGATCGCGCTTGGGCGCTCGCTGAGCGAGAGCGAAACGATCGTACCGGTGAAGCCTTGCGCCTGGTGTACCGGTTCCGCACTGGCGATGGTCGAACGGTCTGGCTCCGCGACGAGGCGGTCCTCATCCGCGACCGGCTGGGACACCCCTGGGCTCGGCACGGGCTCCTGACCGACGTGACCAGCCAGAAGCGCCTCGAGGCCCGCCTGCAACGGGAACTCGCTTTCCACAACGTCCTGCTCGGAATCGCCAGTCGCCTGGTGACAGCGAGCAGCGACGAGTTCGAGAACGTCGTGGCCGCGACGTTAGCCGATCTGGGATCGTTCCTGGCGATCGATCATCTCGTGCTTTTGGAGTGCGAAGGAACGGACATCGTGCTCCTGAGCCGGTGGCAGGCTCCCGGCATCGAGTTATCGGTACGGTGTCTCGGCCGGCAAGCGATTCCGAGCCTTCCCTCGCTCCAGTCGCTGCTCGAGCGCGGCCAACCGGTCGTCGTACCGCGTCTCGAAGCGCTCGACGCGGGGGCCGACGATGTGCGGACGTTCTGCACGCACCTCGGCCTGCGATCGCTCCTCGCAGTTCCGCTCCTGGCAGCTGGGCGCCTGATCGGCTGTCTCCTCGCCGCCCAGCAACGTGACGAGCGGCTGTGGGGTGAGGAGGAGCTGGATCTCTTCACGCTCGTGAGCCAACTCTACGCGGCATCGATCCAGCAGCGGCGGGCAGAACGAGCGGAGGCTCAGCATCACGCCTGGCTCCGTGCGACGGTTCTCGCTGCGCCGGACGCCCTGCTCGTTCTCGACGCCAACGGTATCGTTCGCTTCGCCTCGCCCGCGGCCCGGACTGTCCTCGGGCTGGCACCGGACCAGCTGGTCGGTCGCCCGCTCGCGGATCTGACGACCACTCCGGAGCGAGTCGCCAGCTGGGCACTCGACGGACTGCGACCCGAGCGAGCGAACCGCATCGAAGTCCAGTTCGCGCACCAGCCGACGCGCACGGTCGAACTCTCGGGTGTCGATCTCCGCAGTGACCGGCACATCGCGGGAATCGTGCTGTCTGCCCGCGATGTCACCGAGCGCAAGCGAGCCGAGCAGCTGCTCCGCGAGCGGGCGACACGCGACCAGCTGACCGGACTCCTGAGCCGCTTCGGATTTCTCGAAGTGCTCGAAGCGCTCCTCCACACGACCACCGCAGAAACGATCGGCATCCTCTGCTGTGATCTCGAGCGCTTTTCGGCATTAAACGATGCGCTGAGCTGGGAAGCGGGTGATGCGATCCTCCGCGCGGTCGCCGAGCGGATCCGCCGAGTAACCGGCGCGCTGGCCGCTGCTCGCCTGGAGGCCGATCGGTTCGCGGTCGCGCTGACCGCGCCCGACCAGACGACGCTCGTCCGACTCGCCGAGGAACTCTTGCACGAACTCAGCGGCTGGTACGAGGTGGGTCGTGACGAAGTCTACGCCCGCATGCGCGGCGGGCTGGCTTGCGTGGAAGATGGAATCGACGCGACCACCGCGCTCCGTCGGGCGGAAATCGCCTTCCAGGTCGGCAAGCGCGCCGGTCAGGAGCGTTTGTCCGTTTTCGATCCGGTGCTCTACCAGGCCAGCATCGAACGACAGTTCCTGGAGCGCGACCTGCGGCGCGCGCTGGAACAGGGGGAACTCCAGATCCATTATCAGCCAGTCATCGCCGTCTCGAGCGGTCGCTTGACCAGTTTGGAAGCACTGGTCCGTTGGCACCATCCCGATCGTGGCCCCATCTCTCCCGCCGTTTTCGTCCCCTTGGCCGAGACGACCGGATTGATCAGCCAGCTGACCCAGTGGGTGCTCCTGCAGGCCTGCCGTCAACTCTGGGCCTGGTCTCGGGCCGGTCTGGCTCCAGAACTTTCGATCAGCGTCAACCTGAGCCCCACCGACTTCCTGCACTTGGACGTCCCGCAGCTCGTCGACGACATCCTGCAGGTGACCGGCCTGGAGCCGCGACGGCTGACGCTCGAGCTGACCGAGTCGGCGATGCTCGACCCGGCCGTCTCGCGCGAGCGACTCGAGCGTTTGCGGGCGCTCGGCATCGCGGTGTTGATCGACGACTTCGGTGCGGGGTACTCCTCGCTCGGCTACCTCAAGCAGTTACCGGTGAGCGGGCTCAAGATCGATCGCACCCTGGTGGCCGATATCGATCATGATCCGGCGAGCACAGCTGTCGTCCGCTCGATTCTGGAGTTGGCTGGCGCTCTCGAGTTGAGCGTCACGGCGGAAGGGATCGAATCGGCGCGCCAACTCGCTGTCCTGCGCGAGCTCGGTTGCCATTACGCACAGGGATTCTTCGTCGGTCGGCCTGCTCCGCCGAATGCGATCCACCATCTCTTGCGCCGTGGCTCCACCGACCACCCCTATCTGGACGAGTGAGCGCGCGAACCGGTCGTGCGGGTACTCAGAAGCGGGGTCGGTACTCTCCCCACACCTGGCGCAGGCGCCCACAGATCTGACCGAGCGTCGCCCCTGCCAGGAGCGCCTCGCGCAGGACAGGGAGCATGTTCTCCGTTCCTCGGGCAGCCTCTTCCACGCGGTCGAGCGCTCGGGCGACCCGCTCGCTGTCCTGCCGCGCCCGGTACTCCTGCACACGCGCGATCTGTCGCTCGACCGCTGCATCATCCAACCGGTGCACCGGTACGTGCACCGGTATCGCGTCTTGATAGCGGTTGACGCCGACGACGATACGCTCTCCACGCTCGACGGCTTGCTCCCACGCGTAGGCGCTTTCGGCGATCTGCGCTTGGATCCAGCCTCGCTCGATCGCGGCGACTGCCCCGCCAAGCTCCTCGATGGCATCGATGAGCTCCCACGCGCGCCGCTCCACCTCGTCGGTCAAAGTCTCGACGAAATAGGAGCCGCCCAGCGGATCAGCCGTATCAGCCACACCGGTCTCTTCGGCCAGGATCTGCTGCGTGCGCAAGGCGATCGTCGCCGATTCCTCGGTGGGCAAGCCCAGCGCCTCGTCATAGGAGTTGGTGTGCAAGCTCTGGGTTCCCCCCAGGACAGCAGCCAGAGCCTGGTAGGCGACGCGTACGATGTTGTTCAAGGGCTGTTGCGCAGTGAGGGTGCAGCCACAGGTCTGCGTGTGGAACCGCAACATCCAGGATCGTGGGTTCTGGGCGCCGAACCGCTCTCGCATGATGATGGCCCACATCCGGCGCGCGGCCCGGAACTTGGCGACCTCCTCGAAGAAGTTGTTGTGGGCGCCGAAAAAGAAGCTGAGGCGCGGCGCGAACTCGTCCACCGCGAGCCCCGCATCGATCGCCGCCCGGACATAGGCGATGGCGTTGGCCAGCGTGAACGCGACTTCCTGCACAGCGGTCGCCCCAGCTTCGCGGATGTGGTAGCCGCTGATCGAGATGGTGTTCCAGTTGGGGAGGTGCTCCTTACAGTACGCGAACGTATCGACGACCAAACGCATCGACGGGCGCGGTGGAAAGATGTAGGTGCCGCGCGCAGCATACTCTTTGAGAATGTCGTTCTGGATGGTGCCGCGCAGCTGCTTCGGATCCACCCCCTGCTCCTCGGCGACGATCTGGTACATGAGCAGGAGAATCGCCGCTGGGGCATTGATCGTCATCGAGGTCGTGACAGCACCGAGATCGATTCCAGCGAACAGCCGACGCATGTCATCGAGCGTCGAGATAGCCACCCCGACTCGCCCCACCTCCGGTCGCGCCAGCGGATGATCGGAGTCGTAACCGAGCTGAGTAGGGAGGTCGAAGGCGACGCTCAGTCCGGTTTGTCCCCGCTCGAGGAGAAGCCGGAAACGACGATTCGTCTCTTCTGCCGAGCCGTATCCAGCATATTGCCGGATCGTCCACTTCTTGCCGCGGTACATCGTGGGGTGGATCCCCCGCGTGTAGGGGTATGCACCGGGATCCGGCTCGGGCCGACGACCGGTTTCGCGATAGACCGGCGCGATCTCGATTCCTGAATCGGTCACCACGCGGCGGATCTCGGTCGTCGCCATTTTCGACCTCCTCGCTCTTGCTCGCGGGCGTGTTCGATTCCTCAGCACACCGATGGGGGCGGGTGATTCTGGCCTGCCGCCCCGAATCGGCGACTTTCCAACTCTACACGATACGGCTCACGCCATCGAAACCGACGGCGGTTCTGGGAACAGTGTCCTCCTCCCCGTCAGGAACGCGCCTTTCCGATCGAGACCACGAGCGCCGAGCATTGTCCTGCGCCCCAGGGCACAGCGAGGCGATCCGGTGGCGGAACTCCTCCCGGAGGTGATCGGGCGAGTCCATCACCGCAGGCGAGAGAGCCGTGGGCAGCCGGCCCTGCGTCACAGCCACACGACCAGCACACTGGACCGCGCGTGCGAGAGTGGCGAGCCACTCGCCGCCTTGCGAGTCGCTCCATACTGGGGGAACTTCCCCTCTTGCCCACTGGTCGCCTCGCTGGCACACTGGCGCTGTTCGAGGGCAGGAAGCCACTACGCACGCCTGCCCGGTCGGTGTGCAGGCTGCTTTTCGGAGACGGTGAGGAAAGACGGATGGCCGCTTCCAGCCGTGCCGATCTCTACGCATCGCGGTATCCGGTCCTCGTGTTGCGCAACGTGGTTCTGCTTCCTGGTCATGCCGCGACGATCGCGGTAGCCAGTCCAGAAGGGCAGCGCGCAGTCGACTTTGCGCGGCGGCAGGAAGCAGCCCTCGCGGTCGTCGTGTACGCGGACGGCCGCGCACCGAACATGCTCACGCCACAGGTCGGGACGCTGGCGCGTATCGCCGAGGTCGTTCCCCAACCTGACCAGCGCTGGCAAGTGCGTGTCGAGGGACTCCGGCGAGTTCGTGTCCTCGCGCTGGATGTGACGAGCCCGGCACCCCAGGCACGTATCGAGCTGTTGTTCCCGCCCGTCACTCCACAGGCCCACACGATGGCGCAGCGGGTACGCACGCTCGCGGGCGAGCTGCATCGTGCGGTGGGCATCCCCGATGCTGAGACGCTCCGAGTGCTCGACGCAACCGAGGATCCCGACCGGCTGGCTGACCTCCTGGCTGGACAACTCGTCCGCGACGTCAGCTATCGTCAGCGCCTGCTCGAACTGGTCGAGCCACACGAGCGCCTCGAGCACCTCGCCGCGCTGATCGAGCGGGAACTGGCCCGAGTAGCCGCTCCGAGCGCGCCGGCAGTGCCAGCTGCTAGCACACGCTTGTCGGCGGAGCCAGTCATCGTGGCGGACGAGACGAGCGAAGCACGCGAAGAAGCGGAGCGCTTGCGCCAGCGCCTGGCAACCTGTGGCGCTCCCCCAGCGGTGGTGGAGCGAGTCGAGCAAGAGATCGAGCGATTGTCCCGCATGAGTCCAGCCTCCGCCGAGGCAACTGTCACCCGGACCTACATCGAGACAGTCCTGAGCGTCCCGTGGCTGACCGAGACTCCCGAAACGGTCGATCTGGCCCGAGCACGGGCGATCCTGGAGCGCGACCATTACGGCTTGGAACGTGTCAAAGAGCGCCTCCTTGAGGAACTGGCTGTCCGCGCGCTGACCAACGGCCGCGCGAGCCGCAGCACCGTGCTCTGTTTCGTCGGGCCGCCTGGGGTAGGCAAAACCAGCCTCGCCCGCTCGATCGCCGAAGCCTTGGGACGACGCTTCGTGACGGTGAGTCTGGGTGGAGTGCGCGACGAAGCGGAGATCCGCGGTCACCGCCGCACCTACCTCGGTGCGTATCCAGGGCGCATCGTGGAAGCGCTCCGGCGGGCCGGCACGCGCAACCCGGTCATCTTGCTCGACGAACTCGACAAGCTGGCGACCGACTATCGAGGTGATCCGGCCGCTGCGCTCCTCGAGGTGCTCGATCCGGTACAGAACAAACAGTTCGTCGATCACTATCTGGACGTACCAGTCGATCTCTCCGGTGTCCTCTTCATCGCCACCGCGAACTCGCTGGCTCCGCTGCCTCGGCCTCTGCGCGATCGCTTGGAAGCGATCGTGCTGGAAGGGTACAGCGAGGAAGAAAAGCGGGAGATCGGGAAACGCTACCTTCTGCCGCGCCAGCTCGCAGCCCACGGACTGCCGGAGACAGCCGTTGAGCTCACGGACTCGGCCTGGCAGGAGCTGATCACCGGGTATACTCGCGAAGCAGGGGTGCGCGAACTCGAACGGCAACTGGCAGCGCTGTGCCGCAAGATGGCACGAGAAGTCGTCGAACGAGGTGGTACAGTCGGGACACTGTCACGACGTCGTGTCACCCCGGCCACCTTGCGCCGCTTACTCGGTCCACCACCCTATCGCGAGATGACGGCCACGAGCGAACCACAAGTCGGGTTGGCTTTGGGGCTCGGTGCCACTCCCGTGGGCGGGATGCTCGTGCCGGTGGAAGTCCTGGTCATGCCAGGGCGGGGAGAATTGCTGGTCACTGGCCAGGCTGGCGAAGTCTTACAAGAATCGGCCCGGGCAGCACTGAGTTGGGTCCGCGCCCACGCGGCTCGATTGGGGATCTCGGCGGACTTCGTGGAACGGATGGACATTCACGTCCATCTCCCCGAAGGAGCGCTCCCGAAGGAAGGGCCATCGGCTGGGCTGGCACTGGTCGTCGCGCTCGTCTCAGCGCTCTCGGCGCGGCCGGTGCGCAGCGACCTCGCACTCACCGGCGAGATCACGTTGCGCGGGCGTGTCTTGCCGGTCGGCGATTTGCGGCAGAAGGCACTGGCTGTCCAGCGGGCAGGGCTGCGCGAACTCGTGGCACCAGCCGCCAACCAGGTCGAGGCGAGTCGGCTCCCCGCCAGTCTCGCTCGCCGGCTGACGGTGCACTGGGTGGAAACGATCGAGCAGGCGCTGGAACTGGCGCTCTTGCCCCACCGCAACGACGCGTAACCGAACGGGCGGGCTGCCGAGAGCGCCTGTCTCGCCGCCCGCCTACCGGTTTCGCTAGGATTGCCGCGACGATCATGCCCGTTCGTGGGCTCTACGGTAGGAGGTCACGCATGCACACCGCTTGGCGCGACCCCAGTGTGGAACAGCGAGTGCTGTCAGCGATCTCGCTGGATGAACCGTGGGCAGCGATCGAGCAATTCGCCCAGCTCGTCCGGCTTTCCGGTAGCCCAGAGGAACGCGAGGCACTCGATTATCTCGTCGAGCGACTGGAACGCTGGGGAGTGCCGTATCGAGTCTTCTGGCCGACCTGTCTCATTTCTTGGCCAGTCTACGCGACGCTGCGCGTCGTCTCACCGGAAGCCCGAGCGGTTCGGGCCAAGACGCTCGCCTTCTCTCCCTCGACCGATGGGGCGGAAGTCATCGGCGAACTCGCCGTTGTCTCGTCAGAGCAGGTGGCGGGGATCGAGCAGATTTTCGCCGAGAATGTTCCGACGCAAGTTCCCGATCTTCGCGGCAAGATCGTCCTGACCGATGGATTCGGCTTCGCGGCGCAGGCCGTTCATTGGGCGAGCACCGGTGCGCTCGCGGTCATCTTCGTCCATCCAGGCGAAGCGATCCACGAAGGCATCGCGACGACGTCGTGGGGATCCCCCGACCTGGATGCCGAGGGCACGGTGCCAGCGGTCCCGATCGTGACCATCGCTCGGCCGGACGGCGAGTATCTGCGCTCGTTGGCAGCACGCGGTCCGGTGACAGTCGCCCTCGCCACCACGGTAGAGACCGCGTGGCGACCGATCCCGATACTGGTCGCCGAGATCCCAGGAAACCAGGCGGCTGACGAGTTCGTCCTCCTGCACGGCCATCTCGACTCGTGGCATGTAGGGGTCGGCGACAACGCGACTGGCGATGCAACGCTCCTGGAACTTGCCCGCGTCTTTTGGCAGCATCGCGAGTCGCTCGCCCGCACGCTGCGCATCGCGTGGTGGTCGGGTCATTCCCACGGGCGCTATGCTGGCTCGACCTGGTACGCCGATACCTACGCGCAAGACCTGGTGCCCAACTGCGTGGCGCACGTCAACTGTGATTCGCCCGGATGCCGCTGGGCCACCGAGTATCGAGATGTCGCAGTGATGGCAGAAGCTGCCGCCCTGGTCCGCACAGCGATCCGCGACGTGACCGGGCTCGAAGCGACGACCGCTCGTCCACCGCGCGCTGGTGATTACTCGTTCACGAACCTCGGGATCACCGGCTGTCTCATGCTCTCGTCGACCATTCCGGAAGAAATCAGACGGGCCAAAGGCTTCTACCCCGTCGGGGGCTGCGGCGGCAACATCGTTTGGCATACCGAGGACGACACGCTGGACGTCGCCGACCCCGACGTCTTGTTGCGTGACCTCCGCGTCTATGCCGCCGTGACGCTGCGCCTGCTGAATGCGCCCGTCCATCCGTTCGACTTCCGCGCGACGGTGCGGGAGATCGAGGAAGCGCTCCGCCGGTACCAAGAAACAGCCGGTGAAGCGTTCGACCTGCGCCCAGCGCTGCAAGCTGCTGGGAACCTGCTCACGACCCTCGACCGGTTCTACGAGCACAGTGCGACGCTCCTGGACCGACCAGCCGACGATCCGGAAGTGCGGCGCGTCAACGCGGCCCAGCGCTCGATGGCGCGTCACCTCGTGCCGGTCAACTACGTGCGCCGCGGACGCTTCCGGCACGACCCAGCGCGACCGATACCAGCAGTGCCGGAGGTGGCAGCGGCGCTCGAGTTCGCTCACGTCCAGCCAGAGAGCGACCGCTGGCATCGCGTCCGCACGCATCTCCTGCGCGGGCAGAATCAGGTGGTCTGGTCGCTCCGGCAGGCACAACGCCGGCTGGCTGAACTCCTCTCGTGAGCGATCGTCGAGGGCCGAGGAGCGCCAGACCAGACTCGTCCCGCTGTCGGAGACGAGCGCTGCCAGCATGACAGAACGCATCATCGGCGCTGCTGCTAGAATTGCCTACGATGGTGGGCACTTCGCGCAGGTTGCCGGTCACAGCGAACGAGCAACGCGACAGGGTGGGGGTGCGGGAACAGTGGCCAAGCAGCTCGGGATCGACCTCGGGACCGCGAACGTCCTCGTCTACGTCCGCGGGCGCGGTATCGTGATCAACGAGCCATCGGTCGTCGCGATTTCTGCCAAGGACGGGCGCGTCAAGGCTGTCGGTATCGAGGCCCGGAACATGCTCGGGCGTGAGCCGCGCGACACGATCGAGGTGATCCGACCGATGCGCAACGGCGTGATCGCGGACTACGAGGTCACGCAGGAGATGCTTCGCTACTTCATCAACAAGGCGGTGGGGCGTTTCTCCCTCATCCGCCCAGAAGTGATGATCTCCGTCCCGGCTGGCGTGACCAGCGTGGAACGGCGCGCCGTGCGTGACGCCGCCTTGAATGCTGGCGCGCGCCGGGCCTACCTGATCGCTGAGCCACTCGCTGCCGCCATCGGCGCACGGATCCCGATCGCCGATCCGAGCGGCAACATGGTGATCGACATCGGTGGGGGAACGACCGAAGTCGCCATCATCTCCCTGAACGGCATCGTGGTCGCCAAATCGGTCCGCATCGGCGGGAACCATCTCGACGACGCGATCGCCGCCTACATCAAGAAAAAGCACAACCTGCGGATCGGCGAACGCACGGCCGAGGAGATCAAGATCGCCATCGGCTCGGCGCTGCCGGTGGAAGACGACATGGTGATGGATGTCCGAGGGCGCGACGAAGTCACGGGCCTACCCCGGACCATCCAGGTGCATGCGAACGAAGTGGTCGAGGCGATCGCCGAGCCGCTGGAAGCCATCCTCACTACCGTCCGTGCTGTCCTCGAGGAAACACCGCCCGAACTCGCCTCCGACATCATCGACAAGGGAATGGTCTTGACCGGTGGCGGCGCATTGCTGCGCAACTTGGACCGCTTGCTGACCGAGGTGACTGGTGTCCCCTGCTTCGTCGCCGATGATCCCCTCAGCTGTGTCGCCATCGGCACCGGGCTGGCGCTGGAATACTTCGATGTCATCCGCGATAGCCTGGAAGAGGTCTAGGTGAGAGCGTAGTACTCCGCTTCCTCTCCCCCGCAGGCGATCACGGCATGGATGTGCCGCACGGCCCAGCGCTGACTGGTCCAGAGCAAGCGAGCGACTGCCTCGTCGAGATCACACCAGGCGTAGTCGTCATGGGCTTGCGACAACCGGACAGCTGCCCGCGGCTCGACCAGCGCGGCGAAGGCAGGGGCGAGAACGATTGCGTCGCTGGCATGATCGTAGAATTGGGCGATGTAGTCCGCCGAGTAGAGTTTCTGTGGCACCAGCCCAGTCTGCTCCAGGAGTTCGCGCGCCGCTGCGTCGAGCGCACGCTCGTTCGGCAAGATCCGCCCATGGACAGCGTGCCACGTTCCGCCGAGCGGCGCATCTTCGCGGCGACGCAACAGGAGGAACTGTACCTCGTGGGCGGGACGCTGCGGCAGACGACGGAAAACATAGACATCGACGAGATCGGCCACGATGCGCGGCATCGTTCCCCATATCCTCCGCACTGGCCCGGCGAGAGCCGGTCGTCCCCCGACGTACAGAGCGAGGATAGCACGTCACCGGAAGAAGCTCACCAGCGATGTCGACGGCGCCACCATTGGTAGCGGAGCCAGCCAAGGAGTCCCCGGCGCGGTGGGGGGAGGTCGATGTCGCGGCCGCGCCAGCGTCGCGCCGAAGAGGGTGCCCAGGAGTTTCCGCGGACGAACTGGCGCACGACGGGCGTGAAGAAGGAGAGCAAGCTGGCGATGGCGAGGAGCATCGCTAGGGTGCGCGACCAGTCGCTGACCAGCACAGCGAGCAGCGCGAGCAGGAACGCCGCTGCCAACAGCACCGTATTTTCCGGCAACGAAAAGTGTGTCCCGGGAAACCGACGACGCGCTCGCGGAAAGCGTGGTCGTCGCACCAGACGCAGCGCACGTCGCCACCACGGCTCGCGCTCCGCTTTCTCCAAAATCTCGAGAATCTGCTGTTCCAAGCGGGACGAGCGGCGTTCCTGCGGCATGGTCGGCCTCCTCAGTCCTTGCACTGCGGTGCGCGCGCGAGCGTTGCCACAGCCGCGATGGCTCGATCGATCTCTTCCTCGGACGTCGACCATCCAGGCGAAAGGCGGACGGTTCCACAAGGATACGCGCCGATGGACCGGCAGGCCTCGCTGGCACCGTGGAGCCCTGCCCCGACCAGAATAGCGAAGTCCCGCTCCAGCGCACGCGCCAGGTCGAGCGGTCGCCATCCCTCCACCTGGAACGAGACGAGAGCGACGCGAGAAGCGGCCTGAGCCGGCGTGAACAGCCGCACACCCGGTAGAGCGGTGAGGCCGGCAACGAGTCGCTCGGTGAGCACGCGAGCGCGCTCCCCCGTACTGGCCAGGCCAGTCCGTGCCAGCCAGTCCACGGCCGCCCCCAAAGCAGCCAGTCCGATCGTATCGAGTGTCCCGGTCTCGTACCGCTCCGGGAGGCTGCGCGGTCCCGCGTCGTCCGGCGACTCGGTTCCTGTCGCCCCATCGCGCAGCGGAACGAGCTCGGACGGGTCGATGCGCGGGCCGACGACCAGCGCTCCAGTTCCCGGAGGGCCGAGCAGCCACTTGTGCCCGCTGAGCGCGACCAAATCGGCACCCAGGGCATCGATGGCCAGCGGAATGACTCCCGCCGTCTGGGCTGCATCGATCAGGACAAAGGCCCCGCGAGCATGCGCGAGCTCGACGATCTCGCTGACCGGCTGGATCGCACCCGTCACGTTGGAGGCGTGGCAGACGACGACGAGACGCGTATTGGGACGCAACGCGCGGCGCACATCGTCCGGATCGATTGTCCCATCGGCCCCGACCGGCACGCGCGTGGTGGTGACACCGAACACTTCGAGTGCCCGCAACGGTCTCCGCACCGCATCGTGCTCGAGCGCGGTCGTCACCACGTGGTCACCCGGGCCCAGCAACCCCTTGAGCGCGAGATTGAGCGCATCGGTACCGCTGGCCGTGAAGACGACACGCCGCGGATCAGCCACACCGAGGAACGCCGCTAGTCGCTGCCGAGCTTGCTCGACCGCTTCCCAGGTCGCCCGCGCCAGCCGGTGCCCTGTCCGGACGGGAGCACCGCTCGCCGTCGCGAGGAAGCCAGCGAGCGTTTCGCGCACGACATCCGGTTTGGGCCAGCTGGTCGTGGCGTTGTCCAAATAACTCATCATCCCCGTCACATCCCGATGTACCGCGCGTAGAGCACGCGGGCAACCGCAGGATCGGTCGTCCCACGCACGATGGCTCGTCCGTCCGGGAAGACCGTCAACTCATAACCCTCCACCATGAATCGTATCAGGTACGGGTTATGCTGGAGCGGCCCGAGTGCCGACAGGCGCTCAGCGAGCGCTGCCAGATCGAGCGAGACGGCGGGTCGCACGACGACCTGGACGGCATCGCGTCCGCACAGGGAGACGATGCGATTCGCCACCTGCTGGCGGAGGAAGGCACGCTCGCCTCGGCCACAAGCCGGGCAATCCGGCCGGCGCTCCACGGCGATGCGCGCGATCTCCACGTTCCAGAGATCGATGGAGAACAGGCCAGGGTTGCGAGCGGCCCGGTCGTTCACGAGGAGCTTGAGCGTCTCGCTGGCTTGCAGGGCACCGACCAGCGCCGCAGCGGGACCGAGCACACCGACCGTGTCACAGGTGGGAACGCTGCCTGGTGCTGGCGGATCGGGGAACAGGCAGCGCAGGCAGGCTGTCTCGTTAGGAACGATCGTCATCGTGGAGCCATGTGTCCCGATCACGCCACCGTAAACCCAGGGTCTCCCCAATTCCAGCGCTGCATCGTTCAAGAGGTAGCGCAGCTCGAAGTTGTCGCTCCCATCGACCACGACGTCGACGTCGGCAATCAGCCCAGTGATGGATGCCGCATCGACATCGAGGACAACCGGCTCCACCGCGATCGCCTGATCGATCCGCTGGACGGCTCGCGCGGCCGCGACCGCCTTCGGGAGCGCGGCTCGCACGTCCTCTTCCTCGTAGAGCGCCTGACGCTGCAGGTTCGTCCACTCGACCACGTCGCGATCGACCAGCCGGAGGAAGCCGACACCCGCTCGGGCGAGCAGCATGGTCGTGTGACTCCCGAGTGCCCCCAGCCCGAGGACGCAGACGCGTCCCGCTCGGATGCGGGATTGGCCAGCTCGTCCGATGACCGGGAGAAGGATCTGACGGTGATGGCGCTCCGCTGGCTCGTCGCTGGTCATCGCGTGTTCCCGCCCTCTCGATCTATATGGTACAGTTGCCAACCGGCTCGTCCCAAGCGGGCTGGCCACTGCTCCCGTGCGTCCGAGGAGCAGCGGCCCGGCTCGCTCTCATGGGGTGCCGCAATCGACGGATGAGGAGAGAGCACGCCCGTGAATACGGTTCGCCTGACTGTCGTCGCTCGCGACGGCGTCGCGAGTTTCCTCGGTCCTGGTCACGCGATCAAGATGCTGGCGGCTGCCTGTAGCCGCAATCCGGTAACCTTGACCGAGCTCCTCGACTACACGGCCCCCTTCGACACCGATTTCGTCGAAGGTGTTCGGGCCGGATTGGCAGTGTTCGATGAGCACAACAGTGCCGAGAACGCCACAGCCTTCCACACGGTCGTCCAGCTCCTCAGTCCGGACCGGCTTCCCCCCTTCCGCGTCATCGACGAGCTGACCCGCTCGCTGAGTCTTCAGCCGGTCGGTGTCGGCCTGGTGCTCTACAACCTGAAAGCTCGCCGGATCGTTCAGCTCGTCAACCAGTACGGGGAACTGCTGCGGCAGGATCGCGGACGGATCCGGCGCGGCGGCGAGCCGACACGCCTGCTCTACACGTATCGCCTACCGGACGACTGGCGGATCCTGCCCTAGCGATCGCGCTCCGGCTTTTGCCGCTCACGCTCCGGGAGCGAGCGGCGGCGCGTCAAGAGTCCACCCAAGAACAGCTGCTGCAGGTGCTGGCCGACCGAGAGTTGGGACAGTTCCCCCGCGGTATCCTGCAGGAGCTCACCGGGACGTCGCTCCTGCGTCGCCCACTCGGCGCGGGCATCGCGCGCCTGCTCGAAGGCAGCCTCCAGCTCTCGCAGCGCATCCTCCGAGCAAGTGGCGATCAGCGCGCGCAGGCTTTCCAACTCGGCGATCGCCGCGTCGAGCCAGCGGGTGATCGCTGGTGCATTGGTCGCGCAGATGTCGCGGTACATGCGGGGGCTGCCAGCTGCCAGACGCGTGGTGTCGCGGAACCCTCCCGCCGTGAGCTGGCGCATCTCCCGCCAGGCGACATCGCGGCTGGTGACCCGCATGAGGGCGACGGCGAGCAGGAACGGCAGGTGGCTGATCGCCGCCACGTAGGCATCGTGCTCCTCGGCATCGAGAAAACGCGGCTCGGCGCCGAGCGCCGCGACCAGCCCCAGCACCGTCTCGATCGCCTCGCGACTGGCGGTGAGCGACGGCGTCACTACCCAAATCGCTCCCCTAAAGAGATCAGCATCGGCACCTTCGATGCTCTGCGTTTTGCCGGCCATCGGGTGACCGCCCACGAAGTGCAGCCGTGACGGCAAGCGCTCGGCTGCCCAGCGCAGGACAGCCGCCTTGGTGCTGCAGGTATCGGTCACGACTGCTCCGTCGGGCGCGTGCTCGGCGATCGCCGAAAAGACCTCCGGTACCGCACTCGGTGGCGTGGCCACGACGATGAGATCAGCGCCAGTCAGGGCCTCCGGTAGCGTCCAGGTCGTCCGGTCGACCGCCTTGATGCGCTTGGCCTCGTTCTGGTGCAGGAGTTCGATGTCGTAGCCGACGACTGTCAGCGGCACACCGCGGGCCTGGGCAGCCGCCCACCGCTTGAGCCCGAGCCCGATCGAGGCCCCGATGAGTCCCAGTCCGACGATGGTGATTTGCTGCATGACGACTCCTCTGTGCTGTTCCGGCAACCCCCTGCTCCACCCAGCTCGGTGCAGCTGACACGCGTCCCCACCCGTCGAGACGCGCGCCGGCCCGAGCGTTGCTCTGCTCCGGAGCAGGGATCGGCTGCTGGTCGCCTGACCGCCGTGTCCACGCCGTTCGATCCTATCATATCAACGCCGAACCAGTTCGAGATCGACCGTCCGGATCCAACCGTCGCGTCCATCGGGGAGCTCGAGATGCAGCCAGGTCGCGTTGCCGACCTGCTCCTGCTCGCCGAGAAAACGGAGCTCGGTACCCGGTTCCAGGACAGCGACGACCTGGTACTGCGTTCCCGGCCCAGCCCGGAAATTGACTTGCGATCCCTGAGCAACACGGTGCGTCGCCTGCCACGCCGGCGTGGGCGTCACCGCAGGTGACGCTACCGGAGTCGGACTGGGACGCGGTGCGAGCGCCGCCTGAGTCACGGCTGGAGTGCCGATCACCGTCGGCGTGACCGCGGGAAGACGCGAGACGAAGTCGCTGAAGACAGGCGCGAGCCGTGCGTAGATCCACACGAAGCCCGCCAGCGCGATGAAGATCGCCAGTCCCATCGCCAGGCCCAGCCAGATACCGGACTGGCGCGAACGATGGCGCAGGCGGGCAGAAAGCTCTCGATCGATCACCGTCTCGCTCCGGACCGATGCTCCACGAAGTGCCAGCGCACGCTGGCCGCGCTGCGCAGTATAGCGCAGGCTGCGGTAGACTCGTGCCGAACTCGACGCGATCCCGCGGCCGCAGGAAAGGAGCCGACCATGGCGGACTTCAAGAACTATATCGATGGCAAGTGGGTCGAGGCGAAGAGCGGTGCCACGTACGAGCGCCGCAACCCCGCGACGGGCGAACTCATCGGCACCTACGCCAGGAGCGGCCCGGAGGACGTCGCCGCGGCGGTGGAGGCAGCCAAGGCAGCCTTCGATCGCTGGCGCAAGCTCCCCGCGCCCAAGCGCGGAGAGATCCTCTTCCGTGTCGGCCAGCTCCTCATCGAGCGCAAGGAACAGCTAGCGCGCGAGATGACCGAGGAGATGGGCAAGGTTCTTACCGAGGCCCGAGGCGACGTCCAGGAAGCGATCGACATGACCTTCTACATGGCGGGTGAGGGTCGCCGCCTCTGGGGCCAGACGACTCCTTCCGAGCTCCCCCACAAGTGGAACATGACGCAGCGTCGACCGATCGGCGTGGTCGGGCTCATCACGCCGTGGAACTTCCCGATCGCCATACCGGCCTGGAAGATCATGCCGGCGCTGATCTGCGGGAACACGGTCGTCTTCAAGCCCGCCAGCTACACAGCGCGCTCGGCTGTCCGACTCGTCCAAATCTTCGAGGAAGCCGGTCTGCCGCCCGGCGTGCTCAACCTCGTCCTCGGAACCGGCGAGACGGTGGGGACCGCGCTCGTCCAGCACCCGGACGTCGCGCTCATCTCCTTCACCGGGTCCAACGAGGTCGGCCAGCAGGTCGCCGTCGAGTGTGCGCGATTGGGCAAGCGCGTTTCGTTGGAAATGGGTGGGAAGAACGCCATCATCGTGATGGATGACGCGAACCTCCGGCTCGCCCTGGACGGGATCGTCTGGAGCGCTTTCGGGACCTCCGGCCAGCGCTGCACGGCAGCCAGCCGCGTCATCGTGCACGAGGCGGTCTTCCGCGAGCTCGCCGATCAACTCGACGCGCGGGTGAGCCGGCTCAAGCTGGGCAATGGCCTCGACCCCACGACCGACGTCGGCCCCGTCGTGAGCGAGAGCCAGCTCGAGCGCGTCCACCGGTACGTCCAGATCGGCGTCACGGAAGGTGCGCAGATCTTGACCGGCGGGCAGATCGCGCGCGATGGGGAACTGGCACGCGGCCACTTCCACCAGCCGACCATCTTCGTCGATGTGCGCCCCGAGATGCGGATCGCCCAGGAAGAGATCTTCGGACCAGTGACCGCGCTCATCCGGGTGCGCAGCCTCGAGGAAGCGATCGCGGTCTGCAACGGCGTGCGCTATGGTCTCTCGGCCTCGATCTTCACCCGCGACATCGACAAGGCATTCCGTGCCATCGAGGACGTCCATACCGGCATCTTCTACGTCAATGCCGGTACCATCGGAGCGGAAATTCATCTCCCGTTCGGCGGTACCAAGGCGACCGGGAACGGGCACCGCGAGGCAGGGCAGGCTGCACTCGACGTCTTCAGCGAGTGGCAGTCGATCTTCATCGACTACAGCGGTCGCCTCCAGCGCGCTCAGATCGACGTCGAGCAGCTCACTGCCGACGACTGACCGCCGCTGCCGAGCGGAACGATCGCGCGAGCCGGCTCCCCACCGAGCCGGCGCGCTGCTTTCCTCACTGGACACAGGCGAACCGAGACACGAGGCGACCGACATGGTCATTGGCCAGAAGTGCCGGTGCCCGAGAAGGACGACGCGTCGCCGGCCGGGACGGCGCCCACTGGCCAGCCTGATCGGTCGACAGGGCACTCGTCACCGAGGTCAGTCCCAGTCGCGCGGTCGCTGGCCGATGACCAACCGCTGCACGCCATGCCAGGACACTGGCTCACCCAACCGGCTACCGAATGGGCGTCAGCCCCAGTGTCTGAGCGAGCTCGCGCAAGATGTCCAGGTGCGCCTGCGGGGAGGATAATCCGAGCCCCATCGTGTTGATGCAGAGGTGCGTCGCCCCGAGACGACGCCAGGCCTCGATCTCGGCCAGCCACGCTGCCCGTGGCACCTGCGCGAGTGTCAGGCGTCCTTCGAGCCCGAAGCGAGCGGGATCGCGGCCAGCTGCCACGACCCATTCCCGCAGCTCCTCGACCATGGCGTGGAGTTCGGCAGTCGGACGCCATTGCGGCATCCAGCCATCGGCCAGGCGCGCCGCCCGTCGGCGCGCCGCCTCGGACATCCCGCCCAGCCAGATCGGGATCGGCCGCTGGACAGGCAACGGGTTGAGGCCGACCGCCGGCAGCCGGTGCCAGCGTCCCTCGAAGCTGACGACTGGCTGTGTCCAGAGCAACCGCAGCACGGTGATCTGCTCTTCCTCCCGCCGGCCACGCGTGTGAAAGTCCATGCCGAGCGCGATGTACTCCGCCTCGTTCCAGCCGACTCCCACGCCGAGCCGCAGGCGCCCGCCCGAGAGCACATCCACCTCCGCCGCCTGCTTGGCGACCAGCACGGTCTGCCGTTGCGGCAAGATGACGACGCCAGTGACCAACTCGAGACGCCGCGTCACTGCCGCGAGATACCCGAACAGGACGAACGGCTCGTGGAACTGGTGCCCCGCATGGTACGGACCGCGCCACCCGGGGTAGTGAGCGAGATCCACGCCGACGACATGCTCGTAGGTCAACAGATGCGTGTACCCGAGCTCCTCGACAGTTTCGGCATACGCACGGATCACGGCCGGATCGCTGCCGATTTCGGTCTGCGGGAAAACCACGCCGATCCGCATGACCAGCTCCTTTCCGATCGCGCTCGGACGCGCGCCAGGACGTCCACCGCTCGACTGTACCGGAACGAGCGCTTTCCGTCAGCGGAGTCCGCCGGCGGCACGGGCACGCGGCAAAACGGCACCCGCTGCGACCACGGATGCGTCACCCCGCCCTGTCCCCTGCCGCAGCGCGCGAGAAGAGCCGCCTACCTGCCACCAGCAACGGCGCCACGCGCCGATCGCACCGGCCAGGCCGACCGAGCCGAGAACCGCACCGTGGACGAACGGTCGCGGCGCGAGAGAACCCATCGTGGCAGAATAGACAGTGGCGATCCAACGCCTGCGATGAGGAACCGGCGAGACGGTCGCGCGTGCCGGCCCTCCCAGAACGGGGGTCAGGCACCGCCTGACCCCTACCAGGCGGGGCTGGTGGCACCGACCCGTGGCGCACGACTCCCCGACCGGCGAACACGGCGCCCTATCCCTGTAGGGGCGAGGCGCCGCCTCGCCCGCCGCGCCACAGGTACGGGAAACGCACGGCACACCCTGGCCGGCGGTGATCGCTCTGTGACACTGGCTGACAGGCCACGAGTGTCTCTGCCGGCCCTGGCGGGCCGGTGGGTCAGGCACCGCCAGCCCCCTATGGAGCGGGATACCGCCCCACCGTGGTGCCCATGTGCCCGACGCGAATGGGTTCGCCCACCTTGTAGGGGCGAGGCGCTGCCTCGCCCGACCGCGCCGATAGGCGCGGCGATTCCGCAGCACGAACGGGCGCATCGCGATGGGAATGGCACATGCTCGATCGGCGACGGGACGATGACCGGCCCTGGCGGGCCGGACGGGTCAGGCAGCGCCTGACCCCTACAAAATGGGGATACCGCCCCACCGTGGCAGGCAGGTGCGGCACCGGTGATGCGTCCGCCCATTCATGTAGGGGCGAGGCGCTGCCTCGCCCGCCGCGCCAGAGGCGCGGCGATTCAACGCGGCCGACACGTCTCGCCCGACACGCATCACCGATCAGCCGAGCGCCCGGATCCACAATCGCCCGGCCGTGAACGGCCGGGCTCAGTCCCCAAGCCGGCTGAAGCCGGCTGATCCACACGGCGCCCGCACCCAGCCGATCGACCCGGGCGCCCGGGCGCCGCACAGCCCCCTTCAGGGGGCTTGCGGACTGAGCCCGGGGCTTCAGCCCCGGGCGTTCGCTGCCGACCACCCTCGCCGTGGTCATCACCGCTCCGCGGCACCCATCGGCATGCGTTGCCGGCCCTGCCGGGCCGGACGGGTCAGGCAGCGCCTGACCCCTACAAAACGGGGCCGATCACCTGACCGGAGCCGGCCATGCGGCGGGCTGGTGCTGGACTGCCCCAACCTCGTCGGGGCGAGGCGCCGCGGAGCATTCCACCCACCCCCTGTCCGTTTCGGCGCCCCTCGTGCTGTGTCCTTCTATGGAAGGGAGGATGACGGATGCACGACGGCACACCGCTCGCCCCACCGATACCGCCAGACACACCGGCCCAGCCTGCCCCCGCAGCTGGTCCGCCGGACACCGCCCCACCCGCCGCGCTACCCACCGGCGGCCAGCCAGCCAGCGCGCCAGCCGCACCCACCGCTCCGGACGCTCCGCCGCCGAGCGCACCCGACGCGCCAGAGACGGCGCCGCCCGAGAGCGACGACCCGGTTACAGCCGCTCCCGCACCGCTGACGCCGGTACCGCTCGACGCACTGCGCGCACTGGTGCTGCGCGCCTACCCGGAGGCGCTCCCCGAACTGGTCACCGGCGAGACGCTGGAGGCGCTCCTGGCCAGCGCCGAGCGTGCCGTCGCGCTCCGGGCTCGCCTCCTGGCCGAGGCGCAGCGGGCAGTCCCGCCGGTCAGCGCCGGGGCACCGCGGCGCATCGCCGAGGCCGAGGCCGGGCGGCTCTCGCCGCTCGAGAAGATCGCCCGGGCGCTCGGGCGCGAGCGGAGCTGAGCCGTGGAAGTCGAACTGGCGGGACTCCCGCTCGTCGTCCTACCGGGCACCTACCGGCGGGAGAGCGAGTCGCGCCGCCCGACCGGCCCGGTGCGCCTGGCCGTGCGCGGCTTCGCCAGCGGTGGGCAGGCACTCCAGCGCGCCGCTGACCGCTACTGGCAGGCGCTCGGTGCGCTGCCCGTCTGGGAGGGGCAGGGGCTGGCCGCCGGCCCCGCGCTCCGCGCGATAGGCGCCCCGGCCAACTGGCCGCTGGCGAGCCCAGCCTGGAGCGGGATCCTGGCGCCCGAGGTCCACTTGGTGGCGGGTAGCCGCCAGTGGCGACTGGCCGGCTCGCCGGGCGGTCCCTTCGCTGGCTTCGCCGAGGTGCGCACGCTGGCGGCGACGGTGAGCGACGCCTGCCAGATGGGGACGCGTCTCCTCCTGGCGCACGGCACGGCGACCCAGGTCTCCAGCATCGACCTGGCGGCCGGGAGCTACACGACGGGCTACTACCAGGCCACGGCGCGCCTCATCGCCACCGACGGCCAGGCCGGCTACCTCGTCCCCACCGCGACCGGCCAGGACGACCGGCTGCTCCGCTACACGGCGGCGACCACCTCCACGACCTTCCTGCTGGACGCGCCGGTACGGCGGCTCGCCAGTCATGCCGGCTTCGTCTGGGCGCTGACGCGGACCGCGCTCTGGCGACTCAAGGGGACGACGGCGGAGCTCCTCTTCACCCACCCGCCGCTCCTAGCCGAAGACGACGGCGCCTTCCTGGTCGGGCACGGCACCGCCCTCTACACCTGGCTGGCCGGTCGCGTGCACCGCGCCGACACCACCGGCACGGTGCGCGGCTGGACGCCGACCGGCCCGTCCGGGCTGGCGACGCGCGGGGCAGCCAGCGCCGGCGGCTACCTCTGGGTGACCGTGCAGGACTCCGCGAGCGGCCGCTGGCAACTCTGGGCCACCCCGGGCCGGCTGGCCAGCCTGCAGGGGCTGGCGCTCGACTGGGAGAAGGCCGAACCCTGGTACCTGGTCGAGGAGTGGACCGATGCCGGCGCCGGCTGGCCGGTGGCGGTAGGCGGGCGACACCCCGACCTCGACCTCCTGCTGGGACGAGCGGGCTCGAGCGGGCTCCTGGCCCTCCAGGCGCTGCCGCGACCCGGTTATCCGGGTCGGCGCGCCAGCTTCCAGGTGGCCAGCGGGCTCCTGACCGCGCTGCCAGCGGCGCGCCTGCCCTGGCTGGGGGTGGGAGCCGCGCTGGCCTGGCTGGATGGGGGCGGCACGCCGGTGAGCGTCCAGCTGGGCTGGAGCCTGGATGCCGGGTCGAGCTGGAACTGGGGCCCGGCGCGGGCGGTCGGCGGAACACCGCGCGGCTTTCTGGTGCTCGAGGAGCGGTTCGCGCCGCCGCTCGAGGCGGCCGCGCTCCAGGTGCAGGTCGCGGTGAGCGGGGTGAGCGACTGGTCGCCGGCCGTCGTGGGGCTGTGGGGGCTGGGTGCGACCAGCGCGACCGGTGGGAGCGGGGTCAGCGAGAGCCAGTGGCTGCCGCGCCGGCGCTGGCGGCTGGCGGTGCAGCTGGGGCCGCTCCTGCCGCGGGCCGACGGCGCGCAGGACACCCGCGACCCGACGCTGTTGGCCGGGCTGCTCTGGGACGCCTGGCGGAGCGGCGCGCCGCTCGCCTTCCGCGACGTCGATGCACCGCCTGGTGTGACGGTGCTGGTGCACGTGGCGGCGCTGGAGGAGCGCCTCGGCGGGGTCACCCCCGCCGAGGCCCGCCGCCTCGAGCTGGAGCTGGTCGAGGTGGGGTGAGGAGACGGGTGCGCTTCCGGAGGATCAGGGCAGGGGAGCGCGTCGCCCGAAAACGAGACGGCGCTCCCGCCGACAGGTCACCGGACGACGTCGTTCCCGTCGTGCGTCACCCCAGCCGAACGATGGGCGGCGGATCCGGCTCCCCCGGCCGCCGCGTGCCGCGCGCGGTGGGCGTGGTGGACGAACGCGACCCCGCTGGGTTCAGCGGGCTCGTCCGTGCGGCCGGGCGACGCGACGCCGCGCCGCCTGGAGTGACGGTGCAAGATCGGATCGCGATAACGGAGGAGCGCCGCGGCCCGGCGCCAACAGCCAACCGCTCGTGGGGACGATCCGACGGGAGGCTCACCCGCCCTCGTGGTCTGTATCGAGAAGCCGGCGTGACGGGAGTCCTCACGCTGCTCCAAGAAGGAAGAGGGGCGGCTTCCTCGAAGCCGCCCCGCAATGCGCGACGCTGCACTGGTCAGCTTATGGGCCCAGTGCCAGACTGAGTCACCTCCCCGTACCGATCAGCAGCCGTGATCGCGCCATTGACATCGCGATCCCAGTAGATCCGGAATGTACCATCACTCGGCGTTCCAGACGAGCCAGGCGGGCAGTGCCAGAACACGTCTTGTTCGGCCACCCCTGGAGTACCGGCAACCGTCGCGGTCGTCCTGGAAAGCAGCTGGTTACTGTTACTGATGACAGCACAAGCGTAGGGTCCTGATGCTGCCCGTGACTCGAAGAGGTAGTCGTTGAACGTAGTATCCGAATTCCGGATTTCGAGCAGCAGGGGCACGCCATTGACACCGTTACCGCCGAAGGTCACTCGCCCGTAGAGCTTACCGTCGGCTGCATTCCCGGAACTTGTCGTGGAGGACTGCGGTAATCCAGTCAGATCCTGCAACTGCACAGTCAGCGTCGCACCGACGAGGTCGATCTGCGCCTTCAACTCACCGGTACCATACGGGCCCTCCCAGCACTGAATGCGCACCACGTCTCCATCGTCGAGTGGACCGGTGTTCAGGGTCAGCGTCTCCGTCACGCGACCGAGACCGTCAGTCGCTAGACCGGTCTTTGTTCGATTGTTGCCACCGATTGAACTCCACCCCGTGCCGCCAGAGATTATGTCGCCGGGAGTACTTCCGTTAATGATTTCCAGCTCCGCGAGAGTAACGCTCCTGTACGGAGCACCCTGACAGGTGACGGAGAAGGTGATAGTTCCCGGAAGCGGAGAGGTGGTCCCTGGCGGGATAGTGTTGATCGTCTTGATGAACACGTAGCCGTTGTACGGTCCGACCGACAGGACAGGGCCGAAAACGGGATTGAACAAGCCGTCGTGCATCCGCACGGTCCAGGTGACTGGTGGTGTCGTCGGCGTCGGCGTCGGCGGCGGCGGGTACGGGGTGTAGGTCGGATACGGCGTGTAGGTCGGGTACGGCGTGTAGGTCGGATACGGCGTGTAGGTCGGATACGGGGTCGGGGTCGCGCCCGGGGTACCGGTCCACCCCGCCTGCAGCATGGCCAGGATCTCGCGCGAGACGTGGCCCTGGAGCACGCGGAACTGCGGCGGGTTGTTCGGGTGGAACTCGAGCCGCGAGCGCTCGAACCACTGCGTCACCACCCCCAGCTCCGGCGCGTAGTACTCCTCGGTCAAGGGGTAGCCGTGGATCATCAGTCCGCCGGTGCGGTTCCAGTACGCGCGGAACTCGCCGCACAGGTTGTGCTGCGTCTCCGGGAAGTACTGGCAGTCGCCGCTCTTGGGCGCGGCCGGCGCGATGGCCGACTCCGGCGGCAGCTTGGGCATCTTGTGCCCGGCACCGACCCACTGCTGGGCGACAGTCGGGAGCGCCAGCGCTAAGACGAGGGCCAGCGTGATCAGCACCGTCGTCCCGCGCCGCGTCCCCGCCCAACGACGCAGGCGACCCAGCCGGCTGTCCCCGTCCGGTCGGAACGGTCGCGAGAATCTCATCGGTCACCTCCCATGCTCGCGGCAACGCGTCCGGCCGACCGTCCACGCGCTCGCGTTGCCGTCCGTGTCCACCCCCTGTATAGCGGATAGGGTGCGCGCTGTCAAGATGCTCCGCGTACGGTCGTACCTCCTTCCTCGTCTCTCCCGGGCGACCGGACGCCCGGCCGGAAGCACCCGGCGCCCATCGCGCCTCCTACCCGTACAACGTGCGAGGGTGGTGGATGGTTTCAGGGGTCGCGGGTCGCGCCGCCAGCCAGCTGGGCGGCGCGGCCAGGGTGTGGGGGACCGCGGCCACGGCGGTCGCTGGCCGGCGCGGTGCGGGGCGGCAGCCTGGGCAGCCCCCCGCCTGGCGCGGCATACGGCGCAGCGCACCACCGTGCGCGTTAGCGATCCGGCTGACACGGTTCCCCACCGCGCCCGCGACGCCTTCCCGGCCCTGCCGGG